>Ga0209131_1000702_pt1 | contig 23722 bp, 19 predicted proteins | sample GraSoi_2013_40cm_FD_185826 | JGI IMG/M metagenome (GOLD analysis project Ga0209131, IMG submission 185826) | Grasslands soil microbial communities from the Angelo Coastal Reserve, California, USA - Sample 9_17_2013_40cm (SPAdes) (version 2) | ecosystem: Environmental > Terrestrial > Soil >... | reverse complement strand
GGGACAACGTCAGACGAGCGAAAGGGGCGTCCTTGCTGGCGATTTCACTGCCCCGCTTGGTGGTCTAACTCGCAGGAGAACATGCAGATAAACTACTTACAACGGCTAACCCGGAAACTCAGGCTAGTACCTGTTGAGCTTCCACAACAAGGGACATCCCCAACATCGTCACCGTGACCATCAGTGCGAGAGTTCCGTACCCTCGAATTCTCGAGCTCCAATTTCCGGTTGTCATGACGTCCTCCTAAAGTTCTCCTTGCTACTAAAGGTAGAAGGGTCCTTTTCATTTCTATGCGCCTTTTTCGCGAATTCTTAATGCCTGGCCGCCAATAAAACGGGACATGAATCCGGTTTTGAATGTTGGGAATTGTTGGATGAGGTCGGACCCGTGGCAGAGTCTCAGTCAAAGACCGCGCACACGGAGAAGCCTCCACTCAATTGGAGACGCACCACGCTAGCTAAGGAGAGTTCTTATTTCCTTTGGGTGGTGAGCAACCGAAGGAGATCCGGTCCGGCAAAGGGTGAAAGCTCCGCAGAAGGAAGCACCCGAAGAATTGCCATTATTAACGCTGCTGGGGAGTCGCTTGGTTGAGGAATTGCATGTTCTGATGCGCTCTCAGTGCATTGGGAATGCGGCGCGCAGGATTCCTCGACAAAATCACTCGATACATCGTCACACAGGTCAAATAGTTCAGGAACTTCGCTGCAAAACACACCGAGCGAAAGCAAGAGGAGAAAGAGGATGTGCAAACGCCTAACGAATCGCATGGGCCGGGCGGCCCCTTTCTTCAAAGTCCCGCAGTAAGGACGCAAACCCGAATTGCGGTCAGTGTCCAGCAGATCACAGAGGCTGTCAATAACAAACTGGCGATCAACCGCCACCGCCGGCACGGTGCTTGGCTGGCACCAGCGCACCTCTCGAATCCCGTTGTCGTGCTCTGTGCTCATGGGTCTGGGGACTCTCTAGCAAGGATCTAGCCAAGTCACGTCCGTTCAGAAGGCCCGCAATTCCTGGGACTTAACCATTGCCTCATCGTTTGCTTCGGTGGGCTCAGCGCAATCCACTCCCGACACTGTCATTTTCTCCCTACACGGACCACGTAGCACTCTTGCGGTTTTGCCTATCAGAAGGTGCGCTTCCTTGGATTCGTCGAGCGCGCTTCCTCGCTCCGTTGAACGATTAGGCGTGGGAAAGCGCAGGTTGTTTGTGTTCCGCGACGGAGGCTAGCGCGGACTCGATGACGCCGAGGCCTTCGTCGAATTGCTGGTCACTGACGGCCAGCGGCACGAGGATACGCATGATGTTGTTGTAGGTGCCCGCGGTGATCGAAATGAGGCCGTGCTCGTAGCAGTACTGCGCGATCTCTTTGGTTTCGGTGTCGGCCGGCTCGCGGGTATTGGGATTGCGGACAAGCTCAATCGCGCACATGGCACCGAGACCGCGGACATCACCGACGAGCGTCCATTTCTTCTGCCAGCCGCGCGCACGCTCTTCGAAGCGCTTCCCGATGGCTGTGGAGCGCGCGAGCAATCCTTCCTTCTCAATCGTTTCAATCGCCGCCAGCGCGGCGACGCAGGACAGCGGATTGCCGGCGAACGTGCTGCCAAGGCCTCCGACGCCCGGCGCATCCATGATCTCCGCGCGGCCGGTAACCGCCGCGATCGGCAGGCCACCGCCGAGCGACTTCGCCGTCGTTATTAAATCAGGCTCAATACCGAAATGCTCCGAAGCGAACCATTTTCCGGTGCGGCCGATCCCGGACTGAACTTCATCGACGATGAAAACAATGCCGTGCTTGCGGCAGATGTCGTGAAGGATGCGGAAGTAGTCTTGCGGGGGCACGACAAATCCGCCTTCGCCAAGCACCGGCTCGGCAATCACCGCCGCGACAGACTCGGGCGCGACAATCCGTTTGAAGGCATTTTCCAGATGATGCGCGAAAGTTTCGGCGGTGGCTCCCTTCTCTCCGCGGTAGGCATAGGCGAATGGAATCCGGTAAATGTCGCTCGCGAAAGGCGCAAACCCGGCTTTATACGGATGCGTCTTGCTCGTCAGCGACATCGTCAACAGCGTGCGGCCGTGAAAAGCATCCTCGAAGCAAATCACCGCCGGGCGCTTGGTATAGGCGCGGGCGATCTTGATGGCGTTCTCGACCGCTTCCGCGCCAGTGTTGATGATGAAAGTTTTTTTGGCAAACTTGCCGGGCGCCAGCGCATTCAGCTTTTCCGCAACGGCGATGTAGCTTTCGTACGGCGTTACGCTGAAGCAGAGATGCAGATACTTTTCCAGTTGTTCGCGAATCGCGGCGACGACACGCGGCGCGCGGTGACCCATGTTGAGACAGCCGATACCCCCAGCAAAATCAATAAAGCGATTGCCGTCCACGTCCTCGATGACCGCGCCTTCCGCCTTCGCAGCAAAGAGCGGCGTCGCGTGATACGGCCCGCGCGGGATAGCGGCTTCGCGACGCGCCATCAATGCGCGCGACTTGGGTCCCGGTATTTCCGTGTGAATCTGAATCGTTTTCATTTGCGCGTTCCTTTTTGCCGGCGGCCACGAAACCGCCGCCGTGATTTCTAGTACCACCCGATCGGGGTTTCGTCGAGATTGACGAAGACCTGCTTGGTTTCCAGATATTCTTCGAGGCCCCAAGGACCCAGCTCGCGCCCGAAGCCGGACTGCTTGTAGCCGCCCCAGGGCGCCTCAACGTAAGTTGGCTGCATGTGATTGACCCATACGATGCCGGCGCGCAGCGATTTCACGACGCGAAACGCTTTGTAAATGTCCCGCGTCCAGACCGCTGCCGCGAGCCCGTACGGAGTGTCGTTGGCGATGCGAATCGCCTCCGGTTCGCCTTCGAAAGGAATCACCGAAGCAACGGGGCCGAAGATTTCTTCGCGAGCGATGCGCGCGCTGTTATCGACGTCGTAGAAAATGGTCGGTTCGACGTAATAGCCCTTGCCAAACTGTTTCGGCCGCCCGCCGCCGATGGCCAACTTCGCTTCTTTCTTCCCGACTTCGAGGTAGGAGCTGACGCGGTCATATTGCTCTTTACTGACCAGCGGCCCCATCTTCGTTTCGCGTTCCAGCGGCGCGCCCAGCTTGATGCGCTTGGCCTTCTCCGTCATGGCTTCCACAAACTTTGGGTAGATTTTCTTCTCGACGAGAATGCGGCTGCCCGCCGAACAAACTTCGCCCTGATTGATGAAGACACCGAAGAGCGCGCCATCGACAGCCGCTTCCCAATCCGCGCCATCGAAAAAAATGTTGGGAGACTTGCCTCCAAGTTCGAGGGTGACGCGCTTGAGTGTGTCCGCCGCGCTCTTGACGATAATTTTTCCGACCGCGGCGCTGCCCGTGAATGCGATCTTGTCCACGCCCGGATGCGCCACGAGTGCGGCTCCCGCCGTCTCGCCAAGCCCGTTGACGATATTGATGACACCCGGTGGCAAACCCAGTTCTTCAAACCAGTTGGCAACTTCCATCATGGTGAGCGGGGTCTGCTCGGCAGGCTTAAGGACGCAGGTGCAGCCCGCGGCGATTGCGGGAGCGAGCTTCCAGGAAGCCATCACCAGCGGATAATTCCAGGGAATAATCTGTCCCGCGACGCCCACCGGTTCACGCAGGGTAAAACTCAGCGCGTTCGCGGGCACAGGATTGACGTGTCCCAGAACTTTGTTCGCGAGACCGGCATAATATTCGAAACAGGTTGCGGCATCGGCAATGTCGTACTCCGCTTCAACAATGGGCTTGCCCGAATTGCGGCATTCCAGCTCGGCAAGTTGCGCGGCGTTCGCACGAATTTTCTCAGCTAGCTTGTAGAGAAGGCGGCCTCGCTCGGCGGCGCTCGTTTGCGGCCACGGGCCGGAGTCAAACGCGGCGCGCGCGGCTTTCACTGCGAGATCGACATCCGCTGCCGCGCCCGATGCAACGTGCGCGATCACTTCTTCGGTCGAAGGATCATAGACGGGCAACATCTCACCCGAAGAACTCTTGACCCACTGTCCATTGATGTAGTTTTGATAGGCTCGAACGACTGTTTTCACGCTGCTCGACATAACTGCCTCCCAAATTCAATCCCAGGCTTGGCCATAAGCGGCGAAATTCAAACAACAGACGCAGCCACATTGAGCTTCCGCGCGGCCTTGCGCCTGCCGTAAATAAAAAAGAAAAACGCCGCCAGGCCGACAAAAAACAAAGTCCCGGCCAGCATCTTAATTTCAAATAATGGTATCGACTCGATTTGATGCGAGGGAATGAAGGCCACGCTTATCCCCAAGATCGTGGTGATTAGTCCGCAGCTGCCCGCCAGAAAAAGAGTGGTCTTGCTGTAATACCCCTCGCCGGGCGCCGACTGTTTGGCGAGCTTCAGCAACGCCCCATGCATGTACAGATATGGCACGAGCTGCAGAACAACGGCCAAGTCCAGCATGGTAACGAAGGCTTCCTTCACTCCAGCGCCGACGAAACTCATGCCAAGGAAAATCGCGGAAAGGCTCGCATGCACGATCAGCGCGACGTAAGGCGTCGCATACTTCTTGTGCAGCTTGCCCAAACCCTCCGGCAAGTAGAGATCGAGGCCTGCGACGAAAGGAATCCGCGCAGAACCAGAAAGCCAAGCCGAGGCGATCCCCGCAATGGAAATGCTCAGCACGAAGGCAAAGGGAGAAACGATCCAGGGCACTTTGACTTGCTCGGCCATGTGACTGACCCCTTGAACGACGCCCTGTAGGACGCCGATATTCTGCTTGTTCACGGCCAGAAGCAGCGTCAGAGTTGCGCCGAAATACAAAACACCCGCGAGAAGGCCTCCCCATCCCACGGCGCTAGGAAGCGTTCGCCGCGGATCTTGAATCTCGTCACCCATGATGGAACCCAGTTCGAGCCCGACCAGGCCAAAGCAGATGACCCCAAACGATCCGATCAAGCGAATGTCGCCAGAAATTCGGAAATCGGCGGCGTTCATCGTGGTGCCAAAACGAAAGAGCACGACTATCCCGAGGCCAATGAGCGTGACCGCAGTGATCGCAGTACCGATCCCGCCCAGGTTATTGACCCACCTGCCGACGCCCAGGCCACGTACATTCAGGACAACAAGAAGGACAAGAAGGACCATCGATGCGCCGAGCGCGAACCAAGGATTGTCGGCAAGCGTGCGGGCGCGCGGACCCGCGACGTAAACCGAAATGCCAACGAAATAGAGAAGAACCGTCGGCACGTAGAAAATGTTGTTCGTCCAATAGCACCAACCTGAGAGAAAGCCGTGGAAGTCGCCGAATACCCGTTTCGCCCAGAGATAAACGCCGCCCTCACCGGGATAACGGTGCGCCAGCTCGATGACCGCGATGCCCTGCGGCCAGAAAAAGAGCAGCAATGCCAAGAGCCAAAGCCAGACGGTTACCCCGCCGTTCGCCGCGATGGTTGGAACGACATTGAGGTTGACGATCGCGACGACAAATAACAAAACGAGGTCCCATCGTCCCAGAACCCTGCGCAGGTGCGGCGCTTCTTGTGACACAGGCGCTGCCGGCGCAGTGGTGACCTCGTTCGCCAATGGCGTTCTCTCCTGACTAATTTACTGAAGTGGGCTAGTGACCAGCCGCGCCGACAAACGCGAGGCCTCGCTCCTGCTGCGCCTTCGCCAGCGCCGGCGCGATTTCCTCAAAAACTGCGAGGTGCTTATCAATGTCGGCTTCCGTGTGCTGCACGGAGATCGTCCACTGCTCGTCCCACCAATAGGGCTGCGCCAGCACGCCCCGGTTGACCATGGCAAACCAGTAGTGGCGCCAGAGATCGACATCGATCTTGGTCCAGTCGCGGTAGTTCTGAATCTCCTTGGGGTAGAGCATCAACGCGCCGTTGACGCCGGCACTGGCGATGTAGGCTTGCAGACCGGATTTCTTGACGATGGCGCGATAGCCTTCGGTGAGACTCTTGCTGAGTCTGCCGACGTGCGCATAATTCTCGCGCGTGAGGACCTCGCGGAACGTCGCCAGGCCCGCGGCCATCGCCACACGGTTCGTGTTGTATGTGCCGCCGTGGAAGACTTTGTGCTGCGAGATCAGATCCATGACCGCGCGGCTCGCGCCGAACGCTCCCAGCGGTAAGCCGCCACCGATGGACTTGGCCAGGCAGATCAAGTCCGGCTTCACACCGAAAAATTCGCTGGCGCCGCCCCACGCCAGCTTGGCGCCGGTCTTCACTTCGTCGAAGATCAACAACGCGCTGTTCTTGCTGCAAATATCGCGCAGCCCCTGCAGGAAGCCGGGCTGCGGCATGCACAGTCCGACGTTCATTAAGATCGGCTCGAGGATGATCGCGGCGATCTGCCCAGGATACTGCTTAAAACGATTTTCGACGCTCTTCAGATTGTTGAAGCTGGCGATGACAACATTCTCGAGTGAAGCTTTTGGCACGCCACCGCCCCCGGGCACGGAATTGGGAGCATCCGGATCGCCGTAGTCTTCCGCCTTGGGCTTGACGCTGACGAGCGCGGTGTCGTGCAGGCCGTGGTAAGCGCCTTCGAACTTCAGAATCTTGTCGCGGCCCGTCGCGGCGCGCGCGATCCGGCAGGCATGCATGGTGACTTCCGTGCCGCTGGAACCGAACCGCACCATATCCACCGGATAGCGCTTGCAAATCTCTTCCGCAAGCTCCCATTCCTGCTGGTGCGGCATGCCGAACGTCGTTCCTTCATGCAACTTCTGTTCGACGGCCTTCACGACGGCGGGATGGCAATGCCCCGCCATCAGCGCGCCGAAACACAGGTTGTGGTCGATGTACTCGTTGCCGTCGACGTCGTGAATGCGGCTGCCTTTTCCATCCTTCACAAAAATCGGATAGGGCTCGTAGTGGCGGTAATTGCTGGCGACTCCGAGCGGAATGCGTTCCAGCGCGCGCTTGTGCGCTGCCGCCGATGTCGGCGTGCGCCTTTCGTAGGTGGCGATTTCTTTCTTTAGTGTGTCGTGCATTTGAGTGCTCCGTGATTGCAGGTTCCCTGCGGTCAGTATCGGTGTGGAAAACCTGGCGATGCTTTTGCGCGGCTTTTGCCTTAGTTCCAGTGTACACCCAGCAATTCCAATGAGGACCGCAATAGCCTGGCGAGTGGCACCGTCCGTGCAAATTTTTTCAAACGTGAGAAGGCGCGGCCCCTGCGAGCCGCGCCTTCTAAACTATTGTCGCTCTTCTCAGGCTCGCTAGAAGAACAGCTTGAGCGCGAACTGCACCTGCCGCGGCTCCCGAGTGCGCTTGACGCGGCCGAAATCCGCTCCATCCGTGATACTCCCGTCCGGGTTCAGGAACTGCGTATGGTTAAACATGTTAAAAAGCTCGGCGCGGAACTCGAGGTGCGTTCGTTCTCCCATGCGTGTGACTTTCTGAACAGAGAAATCGAAATTAGAGATCCCGGGTCCGCAACAAATGGTCCGGGGCGCGTTGCCCAGCAACTGCAGCGGAGTCGAATTGGAATCCTGGACAGGGAGAGCGAAGGAATTGGGATCGAAGTAGAGGCCATCGTGGGTTCTGGGATCAAACGTACGGAATGGGGCAATTAGATCCGGTTTACCAGGCAGCTCGAAGTCAAAGCTGTTTTCCAGTTCCGAGTCATTGCTCGACTCCAGTCGAATCGGGAAACCGGTCTGAAATGTAGTAATGCCCGAGACCTGCCATCCGTTCAGGACCTTTCCCTTCGCACCCTGATATTCGGGAACCGGAAGCGACCAAAGGTAACTGAGAACGAAGCGGTGCCGCGCATCGAACAGAGAAAGCGATCGATTACAACGGTCGCAAATCGGTCTGAGGATGCTCTCAAAGCTGGAGGCGTTGTCGATGGACTTGCTGAAGGTGTAGGCCAACTCGAATTGCAAGCCATGGCTCATTCTCTTCTCCAGCGAAGCTTGCAACGAGTTGTAACTCGAGTTCGCGACTGTGTCTTGGGCGAAGATGCTGGAAAATACCGGTACGCCATCGGAGGGGCAGCCAACGCCGGTGGTAGGCTGGCAAATTGGCGAGCTGTAGCGACGCAAGCCAACCAGTTTGATATCCGGATTACCAGGACCGACTGTGGGAACCGAGCCGTACGGCAAGTGTAACGTGAACCCTGCAGGTATCGAACCTGCAGGCAGGGAGAAAGAACTGTCAGCGAAGAATGGCCCACACGCATAATCGGCTGCCAAGGCCTTGTTCGGCGCCACGTTTGTGTAGTAATCAGAAATATTCTGCATGTCGATGCAGGTCTGCGCATTTCCAAAATTGATGTCGTGGGTGGCAAGCAGGCGGTGCCCCTGTGAGCCCACGTAACCCACCGAGAGCACCATGTCCTTCGTCAGTTGACGCTGGATCCCGAAGTTGTACTGCGCGGTGTACTGCGAGCGCAGTTTGGGTTCTAGTTCTCCAAACAGCAAGAGGGGGCGGAAAGCGGACCAGTCTGTCGGGGTTCCGTGCGGGGGACTGAGAATACCGTTAAAGGGATTGGGAGCCACAGTTCTATCTTGAAGGACAAATGGCGTGCTAAACAGGCCTTCGGAAAGGAGCGAACTACCCCCGAAGGGCGGCTCAGCCTGAAACTGCTCGAGCACGAGTTGCTCGATCGGGTTGTAGAAGAGTCCCCATCCGCCGCGGACGGTGGTCTTACCATCTCCCTTGGGATCCCAGGAAATTCCAATACGAGGAGCAAAAGACTTGTAGTAGCTGTCGGTGAGCCCTTTCGGAACACCTTTGTCCCCGGGGACGACCAGGCCCAGCGGAAATACCGCCGCAGCCGAACCGCCGGGGTTGCAGTTGGTGTCAGGATATCCGAGGTTTGCCTGGCTTGCCGCCGTGAGTTGGCAGGGATAGGTCGTGGTAGCTTGCCCGGGCCGAAAGGTCTGGTAGCGCAGCCCCGCATCGTAGAGTGGCTGGTTGTATTCCCAACGCAGTCCATAGTTGAGGGTTAGATTTCGCCGGATTTTCCAGCTATCTTGAGCAAAGAGGTAGATCGAGTTGCCACGCACGTCCTCACTTTGGGCTGACCCCTGCAAATACGAGTCTGGGAGACCCAGCAAATAGTTGGGAAACAGGTTCTGGTTTCCATTGACGTCGAGGGCGATCGGGTCATTCAAACCGCCGCCGAAGTAGCTGTAATCACCGTTGGGGTCGAAGAACAACGTTTGGAAGAAGCGTTGATTTCTGAGATCGACGCCGAACTTGGTGGTGTGCCTGCCCATCACTTTGGTCAAACTGTCGCTTATCTGATAGGTGTTTCCCTTCTGAGGCAGCTCGCCTTCGAAGTCGTTGCCAATGGTAAATCCGCCAGCAATGGAGATGAACGGCACACCTTCGCGCTTCGGGCCAAGACCTGGAGTGATCCCGATCTTTGGGTCGGATGGGATGACACCGGGAACGTCAGTGGTGCCGGTGAAGCAGATCGAAGACACGGCGGAGCTGCAGGAATCGGTCACCAGGTTGGTGTGTTGTGGGTGAAGAAATGTGCCTTGCGCCTCGCGGAAATAGCTGAGCCTCAACTCGTTGACTACAACGGGGCTGATGGTCCAGGTATGCGAAACATTGATTTGTTGCGCGCGAGTAGCGTTGTTATTGCCGAATCCCTGCAGCAGATTTGGCGTAGCCGCCTGGAATCTTGTAAATGGCTGCGCGTCGAAGGAATCGTTAAAGTAGTAGTAGATGCCCAGATTCTGTTTGTCGCTAATCTTGTGGTCAAGCTTGAAAGTGAACTGGTTGGCATGAGAATTGTCATTGGGAATGGATTGAAAGATGTTAGCGCCACCGGGCGTGAGATTGGAGCAGGCAGCGTCGGCGTTAGGACACGGCACGTAGCGTTTCATGAGGTCGACTGCGACCGGGTCGAGGCAGCTGGTCGGAATTATGCTGCCGGGAAAAAGCGTAGCGTAAGCGCTGCCGACCGAGGCGCCCAGATTACAACGGGCATTGAAGACATCTGCAACCAACTTATCCTGAATGGTGGCGCTGGGATCGAATGGCGTAGCCGAGAAGTCTCCGTTCCGCTCAGCCGCCGTCGGAACCACGACGGGATCGGAGGAGATTCCGTGGACCACGCGGCGTCCTTCATAGGACGCGAAGAAGAAAGTCCGATCTTTCTTGATCGGTCCGCCAAACGTGCCTCCAAACTGGTTTTGCTTGTCATCGGGCCGCCGCAGGTCGAGGTAGCCTTTGGCATTGAACAACTGGTTGCGCAGGAATTCGTAAGCGTTGCCATGAAAGGAGTTGGTTCCGGACTTGGTGACGACGTTGATGACGGCGCCAGAGTTGCGCCCGTATTCGGCGTCGAACGTATTGGTCAGGACGCGGAATTCCGCGATGCTGTCGGGAGTCGGCTGAATTCCCGGGGAGTTAACAAACAGATCGTTGCCATCGCCTCCGTTGACGTTGAAGTTGTTGGAGCGCCCGCGGCCACCATTGACGGAAACGGCGCCCGACTGATTGCTCCCGTAGAAAAGGTCTGATCCTCCAACGCCCTGAACTCCGGGCTGCAACTGCAGTAACTGGTAAGTGTCGCGAGCGTTGAGCGGTAACTGGCTCACGGCGCGCTCATTTACCACGGCACCCAGTTGAGTCGACGTCGTATCCACGACCGGCGGCGCGCCAGTAACTTCAACGACTTCAGTAGATCCGCCGATTTGCAGCGTGAGGTCAACGCTCACGACTTCGTTCAGATTGAGGACGATGCCCTTTCGCGAATATTTCTTGAACCCTTGGCTACTGGCATCGATCTGGTAAGTCCCCACCGGCACTTCCAAGAAAACGTATTCTCCGTTGGCACCCGTTTGAACCTCACGCGTGACGTGGGTCGCCTCGTTGATTAGCGTGACGCTGGCCGTTGGCACCGCTCCTCCACTTGCATCGATCACCGTGCCGCGGATGCGCCCGCCGGTGCTCTGCGCGTCCGCAAAAGGCGCCGCGAGGCAGAGTGCCATCGCCAAAACGGTTACGAATAAGATGCTGCGGCGACGCGGCGAACGCAGTTGCCGGAATCGTGCGTCAATCTTCATGACCTCACCCCTATGCCGCGAAGAATCTTTCGAGGACTAATTCTTCGTGGTTGCCGTGCCCCGGAAACCTTACTATAATCCTGTAAACTTAGAGAATGCCGAGACCCGTGTCAAGCAGAAAGAATTCGTCCGCCGCATCGGCCGCGCGCAAGCCGCCGCGCACGCTGCGCATCAGCGAAGTGGCGCGCCGCGTGGGCATTTCTTCCTCTGCATTGCGCGCCTGGGAAGCCTTGGGCCTGGTTTCGCCGCGGCGTACGCAAAGCCGCTACCGCCTCTTTTCGGAATCCGATGTGCGCCTGCTGCAGCGCGCGATTTTCCTTCGTCGCGCCCGCGGCCTCAATCCCGCCGCCATCGTTCACGTGCTCAAGCGCCAGGGAGTCGTTTCTGCTCCCGCGGAGAGCACGCTCCTCCCGGGTCAGCGTTTCCGCCGCCTGCGGACCCGCCGCGGCCTTTCGCTGGCCCAGGTGGCTCGCGCCACGGGTGTCTCCGTCGGTTTTCTCAGCGCCCTCGAGCGCGGCCAGATGCGCTCCTCGATCGCCACCCTGCGCCGCATCGCCCGCTTCTACCGCACCAACATTCTTTCCCTCTTCGAAACTGCCGGCGATAATCCGCGCCTGGTGCGCCCAGATCAGCGGAAAATCCTGGAGACTACGCCGGACGTGCGCATGGAACTGCTGGCCTGGGGAAACACGGCGATGGAGCCGCATCTTTTCCGCATCAAACCCTCCGGCGGCAGCGGTGAATCCTACTCGCACGAGGGCGAGGAATTCCTGCACGTCCTTCGCGGACAATTTGAAGTCTGGCTCGACGTCAAGGAGCATTATCATTTGAAGCCCGGCGACAGCCTCTATTTTGAGAGTTCGACTCCGCACCGCTGGAAGAATCCCGGCCGGACGGAAACTTGGGTGCTATGGATCAACACGCCGCCAACATTCTGATTTTCAGGACTAGCTGCCGATGAAAATTCGCTCGCTTCGCGTCATTCTTCAAACTCTTCTGCTCGTGCTGTGTGTCGCTTCCTTCACGCGCGGGCAAGGCCGGATCGTCGAAGCGGCGGATATCATCGTCGTTCACGGCCGCGTTTACACGGAAGACCCCAAGCAGCCGTGGGCCCAGGCCGTTGCGATCTACCGCGGAAAGATCGTTGCCGTCGGAACCGATCCAGAAATTGAACGGCGGCGCGGCATGGGCACAAAAGTCATCAACGCCGGCGGAAAACTTGTGCTCCCGGGTTTCGTTGATTGCCACATCCATTTTATCGACGGCTCTTTTAGTCTCGGCCGGGTAAATCTGGAAGGGGCAAAAGACCCCGCCGACATTCAAAAACGATTGCGCGAATATGCCTCCGAACGTCCTGGGGATGACTGGATCCTTGGCCGCGGCTGGAATTACGCCATGTTCGGTGCCGAGGCGCTCCCGCACAAGAAATATTTGGACGAAATCTTTCCGAACCGGCCCGTTTTCCTCGAGGGCTATGACGGGCATACCTACTGGGCCAATTCGAAGGCCCTTGTTCTGGCCGGGATCACACGAGAAACTCCGGATCCGCCAAACGGGACGATTGTCCGCGACCCCAAAACGGGTGAAGCCACGGGTGCGTTAAAAGAGTCAGCTCAGGACCTGGTCGCCAAGATAATTCCAAAACCCTCCCGCGTCGAAAAGCTATTAGCGCTGCGCGCAGGCATGAAATGGGCCAACCAACACGGCATCACTCGCGTCCACAGTGCTGGGCAGGATTTCGAAGCACTCGATCTTTTCGACGAAATGCGCCATCGCGGCGACCTCACCGTGCGCATGTATACCGCTTACTTCCTCAATCCCCCCGAGCTCCGGCATGAGGACCTCGACGCCATCGAACACGCCCACAAGAAATTCCACGATGACTGGATCGACGCCGGGGCCGTCAAATTCATGGTGGATGGCGTCGTCGAATCGCACACCGCGGCAATGCTCGAGCCATACAGCGACGATCCCTCCTTGAAAGGCAAGCTCTTCTGGGAACCCGACAAATATAAGGCCGCTGTGGCGGATCTCGACAAGCACGGTTTTCAGTTGTTTACGCATGCCATCGGAGACTATGCCGTGCGGACGGCGCTGGATGCCTATGAAAATGCCCAAACGCGAAACCACAAGCGCGATCGCCGGCCGCGCATCGAACACATTGAAACCGTCGCCGCGTCCGACATCCCGCGATTCGGCAAACTCGGGGTCATCGCCAGCATGCAGCCGCTCCATTCTTACCCGGATTCCAACACGATGGACGTCTGGGCGCGCAATGCCGGCCCCGATCGCGCTTCCCGCGCGTGGGCCTGGAAAAGCATCGCTGATGCAGGAGGCCGCCTGGCCTTCGGCAGCGATTGGCCCGTCGTTACGCTCAATCCGTGGGAGGGGATTCAGACCGCAGTTACGCGGCAGACGTCTGAAGGTAAACCTGAAGCGGGTTTTGTCCCCGAGCAGCGATTGACTGTGGCGCAAGCGATTGAGGGTTATACGCTCGGAGCGGCGTTTGCCGGCCACCGCGAAAAATTGGAAGGTTCCTTCGAGATCGGCAAGCTCGCCGACCTCATCATCCTGTCGCAGAACATCTTTGACATAAAACCGAATAGGATTGCCACGACAAAAGTTGTCACTACCATTGTGGGCGGGCGGCTGGTCTATCAAGCAGATACAAAGTAACCGGGAGGAGCAATGAAGTATCGTGCCATTCTTCTGGGAATCCTGGCAATCGCGTTGCTGTTCAGCGCTTGCAAGAAAAAAGAAGAATCGCTAAGCCTGCTGGTCTGGGAAGGTTATTCCGACGATTCCTTCGTACACGCCTTCGAAGAAAGCCATCACTGTAAAATCGTTGCATCCTTCATGGGCTCCAGCGATGAACTTGTCGCGAAACTGCGGGGCGGCAGCGCTCCGAATTACGACGTAATCTCTCCCTCCAGCGACGTCGCCGCCTCCATTGCGCGCGCCGGGCTCGCCGCGCCCCTCGATTTTTCGAAATTGCCGTCCTACGGGCAGCTCTCCTCCAAACTCCGGGATCTCCCTCTCGTCAAAGCCAACGCCCAGGTCTACGGCGTCCCGTTCATGTGGGGACCGAATCCGCTCCTCTATGACACCACTGTATTTGCGCAATCCCCGGATTCTTGGACGATTCTTTGGAATCCGAAATACAAAGGCAAAATCTCCGTCTGGGATGATCTTTCCACCGTCTACCTCGCTGCTCAGATCCTCGGCTTCGACAAGCCGGACCCGTCGCAACTTTACAATTTGACGGACGATCAGCTCGCCGCCGTCAGAAAAAAACTGATCGAACTCAAGCCCAACATTCGAAAGATCTGGGCCACCGGCGGAGAACTAACCAATCTCTTCCAGAACCACGAAGTGGTTCTGGCCATGGGTTGGCCGCTGAACACCAATGACCTTCGCAAGTTGAATTTCCCCATCGGCGAGACCATCCCAAAAGAAAATACCACTGGATGGATCGACCACCTGATGATCACCGCCGCGAGCAGCCATAAGCAATTGGCGCACGACTTTCTCGAGTACATGATCGAAGCGAAAACCCAGAAACTGATCACCGATAGGACGCACTACACTCCCGCGAATCCCGGGGCGTCCCAGTTTCTGACTCCTGACGAAATCAAAGGCCTGCACCTCGATAACCCCGATGCCTACATGCAGCGAATCTATTTTTGGCAGGACGTTCCTCGTCGCGCGAAGTACAACGAAATCTGGAACGAGGTGAAGGCCGCTCAGTGAGCTATGCCGCTGCCAACCCGCAGCACCAGCTCTCGGCCGCGATGGAAGCACTCCTCGAAGTCCGCGGTGTGGCCAAGCGCTTCGGCGCGCGCGATGTGCTGAAGAACATCTCTTTGAACATCGCTTCGGGAGAATTCCTCACGTTGCTCGGCGAAAGCGGTTCCGGCAAAACCACTCTGCTTCGTCTGGCCGCCGGATTCGAACAACCAACCGCGGGCGAAATCTGGATGAGCGGCCAGCGGCTGGACACGCTTCCACCCCACAAGCGCCGCGTGAACACCGTGTTTCAGCACTACGCGTTATTCCCGCATTTGAGTGTGCGCGAAAACGTCGCCTACGGCTTGCGCGTCAAGAAAACTTCCGCAACGGAAATCGGCGGCCGCGTCGATGAAGCTCTGCGCATCGTGAAGATGCAGGAATTCGCGGCTTCACCTCCGTCCAAGTTAAGCGGTGGCCAGCAACAACGCGTCGCCCTCGCGCGCGCTCTCGTCAATCGCCCTCTGCTTCTCCTGCTCGACGAGCCACTTTCCGCTCTCGACACCAATCTGCGCAAGCAGATGCAAAGCGAATTGAAAGCCCTGCAGCGCGAACTCGGCATCACTTTTCTTTTTGTCACCCACGATCAGGAAGAAGCCATGGCGCTCTCCGACCGCATCGCCCTGCTGCGCGACGGCGCGCTTGAGCAAGTCGCCTCTCCTCGCGAGATCTACGCACATCCCGCCACGGCGTACACCGCCCAGTTCATCGGCCAGACCAATTTATTGCGTGGTGAGATTCTCGATGGCACAGCCAGGTGCGGCGCCCTGAAGTGGCCCGCGGATGACCCAAGTGGTGCCGCGATTTTCTCGTTGCGCCCGGAGGCCATCCGTCTCGCCTCCGATGCTGTGACCGCTCCGGGAACCGCGCGCTTCCGCGCCGCACTTCAGCAGCAATTCTTCAGTGGCGCGAGTGAATTGCTCGAAGTGAATTGCGGCGGCGGCCAGCTCTTGCGCGTGCGTATTTTGGCACGAGGACCTCTTTCCGGCGAACACGACTTTGTTTTCTCGATCGCGGACGCCATCCGCGTCCATGAATGAAGACCAGTCAGAGAGGATCGAATTCGTAGTGCAGTGACAAGATGACTTGAGCGGTCAGATTTGCCGGCGGCTCTTCACCAGTCACTAGTCAGCAATCACCAGTCACCAATCACCAGTCACTCCCCCATGTGCTCACGCGTTTACAAAACGCTCGCCTCTCTCCCGCCGCTCCTCTGGGTCGGCTTGTTCCTCCTGCTTCCCTACGCGCTGATGTTCGCGCACAGCTTCTGGGCCGTCCATGACGGAGTTCTGGTCCACCAGTGGAACCTGCACAATTACGTAACTCTATTTTCCAAGCCCGTCTACGCCGGAGTCCTCCTGCGCACCATGCGCATCGCCGCTTCGGTGACGCTGTGCTCCCTGCTGCTCGGCTACCCGCTGGCCTATTACCTGTCCTTTCATGCCGGCGCTCGCAAAGAGTTGCTCTACCAGCTCGTCATCGTTCCGCTGTGGGTGAGTTACCTGGTGCGCGGTTACGCCTGGAAAACCATTCTCGGCAGCGAAGGCGTTCTCAATGGCTTCTTGCAATACCTGCATCTTACCCACGAGCCCGTTGCGTTCCTTCTCTACAGCTCTTTCGCCGTCGTTCTCATGCTCACGCACATCTATACGCCTTTCGTTTTTCTTCCCATCTACGCGGCACTCGAACACATCCCCCGCCCGCTTGTCGAAGCCTCGCACGACCTCGGCGCCGGATCGGTTCAAACATTTCTCCGCGTCATCCTGCCTCTTTCCATTCCCGGGCTGCTCGCCGGCGCAACCTTCGCCTTCGTACTCTCGTTGGGCGATTTCCTCGCGCCGCTCCTCGTCGGCGGCGCTTCCGGCACGATGATCGCCAACGTCGTACAGAGCCTCTTTGGCGCGGCGTATGATTGGCCGCTCGGCGCGGCGATTTCCGTTTGCATCCTGATCATCACCATCTCCTTGCTTTTCCTCAGCGAGCGGCTCGAAAAGCGGTGGTCCTTCAAATGAGCGGCCAAGCTCCATCCCGCCGCGCTCCGTTCCTCACGATTTATGCCGCGCTGGTCTTCGTCTTCATCTATCTGCCGGTCGTCGTTCTCATTCTTTACTCCTTCAATCGTGACGGCGTCGGCGGTTTCCCTCCCCGCCATCTCACGCTCGATTGGTACCGCCAGCTTTTCGCCGATGCTCCCATCTGGGATGCCGTCGTGAACAGCCTGATCGTCGCCGCCGGCAGCGTGGCACTCTCGCTGACCCTGGGGCTGCTCGCTGCGCTGGCGCTCGATCGCGCCACCTTCCCCGGAAAAGCTCTCTTCCGCCGCCTCGTTCTCTTGCCCTTGATTCTCCCTGGCATCATCACCGGTCTCTCCCTGCTCATGTTTGCTGTCTTTGCCGGCGCCCGGCTCAGCCTGCTCACCGTCTTTCTCGGTCACGGCACGGCTCTCATCTCTGTCGCCACCACCGAGCTCTTCGCTGGTCTGCAAAAAATGGACCGCGCCCAGGAAGAAGCATCCCTCGACCTCGGCGCGACACCGTGGCAAACCTTCTGGCGCATCACTCTGCCGAATCTGAAGCTCTCTCTGATCGCCGCCGGCCTGCTCATCTTCACGCTCTCCATGGACGAGATCGCCGTCACCTTTTTCCTCATCGGCCGCGACAATACTCTGCCGCTCGAAATCTGGGGCCGCCTCCGCCGCGGCATCACCCCTGAAATCAATGCCGTCTCTACTCTGATCTTCGCCGTCTCCGTCGTCCTGATCGTCATCTGGTACCGCGTGCGCACCCGCGGCCTCGGCGCCGATGCTCAGGACCTTCTCGAAAGGCCGTAGCAGGACTCTCAGTGTCTTCTTCCCGCTGGCGCAGAGCGCTGCGGAAAGTTTTGGGTCATAATGCTGACAGTGTCGGTGCGCCCGATTGCTTCATCGCCCGGAGGAACCATGGCCGATCGCCTGGAAGATTTTCAAAAATTTCGCACCGACCTCAACGAAGAAATCCTCGGTTGCGGCCACCTCGGCATCAAACGTTTCTTCGCTCTGGACCACCAGGCCTACGAACCCGGCCCGCTCGGCACCAAAACAAAGGAATTGCTCGGGCTGGTCGCCTCCGCGGTGCTGCGCTGCGATGACTGCATCACCTATCACCTCGTCCGCTGCGGCGAAGAAGGCTGGAAGCGCGAGGAAGTGATCGACGCTCTCAACGTGGCGCTGATCGTTGGCGGCTCGATCACCATTCCTCACGTGCGGCGTGCCTTTGCACGCATGCGCGAAATCGGCGGTTTGCAACCTTGAGAGATCGTATTTGAGATATCGAAAATGAGCGCCGCGTCCAATCCAGTCCTTTCCCAGCCGGAGGGTTTTGGCAAGAGGCTGCGCCATCTTGCCGTCGGAGCTCTGTTCGCCTTGGTGTTGCTTATCCCCAAGATCTTGCATGTGCGGCGCAACTCGCGCTCTTGGATGCTCTTTCGCATTTTCTTGGGAGTCGCCGGAGCGGCCCTGGTTGTCCTGCCGATCGGCTTGGGGACCAGTTTCGTTCCGGCCATCGTCGGTCTAACCATGTTCATCAGCGCGATTCTTCTGCCTCCCGCCAAACCCGATGCCAACGCCGGCAACAAGGCCCGCGAACTGGGCGCTCTTGTTGTCGTCAACGGCGGGCGCTTTCAGCCGGGAAACGCGCCGTATGCTGCCGCGCAGCTCTTCGTCGGCGCCGAAACTGTTTGGGTGCTCGACCGGCGCTTCCAGCCCCTCCTCGAGGTCCCTGTCGGCGAAATCACTGCCGCCTTCGCCGAGCAATCCAATGAATCCTGGCGCCTGCGAATGACCTGGGCCAGTCACACCGCCGAATTCTCCTACGGTGGCATTTTTGCCGAGCATCTCGCGCGCGTCGCGGAGACCACCATCCGCAGTGTGATGCGCCCTGCTCTCCCCGTCCTCCCCCAACGCCGCGCTGCCGGCGCCTGATTTTTCTTTCGCAACTCTTGCCATCTGAATCACTCGCGATTTGCACAATTTGTGTCACACTGTATGCATGGCACGCGGCTGGGAAAGCAAGGACGTCGAATCGCAGGTCGAAGCTACGGAAGCAGCGAAGCAGAAGCCGAGTTCGGGACCCAAAACGCCGGAGCAACTCATGCGCGAAGAACAGCTCAAGGACCTTCAACTATCGCGCATCCGAATCGTGAACGACCTTGCGTCTGCCACTCATCCAAACCATCGCAAGTCGCTCGAAGCCGCCCTCGCCTACCTCGACAAAAAAATCGCCGACCTGAGTTAGCCTCCCGGAAAAGGTTGCTGGTTCTCATCGAACTTCGTGGGCCTTCTCGATTGGCCGGCGTGAAATTGAATCTGGATGTGGATCCGACCCCCGTCTCTAGCGTGGGCAGAAGGATTCGCCGGTCCGGAAGCAGTACAGCGTCTCCCTTCAGATCGGCAATCTCGCGCTGGAATTCAAACGTCAAACCCTCACTTCGCTCATCGCTGGTCACGTCTAGTTGCATCTTGCTCGGGTCTCTCGTCGTACGGATAGTCCATTGAAGGCGATCGCGCGCTCGCCAGAGGTGCGCGAAGCTTTCCATGTCCATGGCTATGACGCCGGGTGGCAACTGGCGCAAGAGCGTCTCTTCCGCCAGAAGTTTCCCCTGGGATTGCGTGGTGTGGATCAAAACAACGTTGGGGGCGCCATTTTCCGCATTGGCGCGAATGACTTCGAGCGCTTTCTCTACACGCTGCGCGAGCGGCGGGTCTTCCGAATCATCGATGGTGACGGGAAATTCATAAATCCCGCTGTCTTCCTCGAAAAGAAGCCCCAGCGGAAGGGCGTACGGAAAATTCGTCAGGACGTCATCCGCAGTAAAAGAGGAATCGAACCGGTGCCCGCAGCGCTGCAACGCTTCGGGCAGCGTTGGGAGAACGCGCAAGTGCCCCGCCCGGAAAAAGTCAGTGTACTGCCCCGAAATTTCCCCATCCAGCAATTGCTTGCTAATCCGATCTCGCCGAACACGCTGGCCCCTGTGGCGGTATCAAATCCAGTCCCCCGCGGCTGATAAACGGGATACTCTTCGTCGCCGGTACCCAGCTCAAATTTATTGAATCCGCGCGAGTGAATGATGGAGTGGCTGCCGATCGAATGCCCGCTGGAAAAAAGACCCCGTATATCCTCGAGGTTCTTTCCAAAAAAGAAGGCGTGGCTGTTGGCGTCGCTGACGTACTTGGTCTGTATGAAAAAGGTGCTGCGAGTCTGGAGACTGGCTTCCGCTTTCGCGAAGGTTATCGCCGGGGCGAAGGAGTTCTCCCAATCGACGTCGTGCGAAAGAAGTACGACCGACATCTGGCCGCCGGGAATCGTAGAGATACGCACCGCTGCCGGTTCGGCCGTCTCATACCAGGCGCGGAGCAGCAGCAGCCAAACGTCTGCGCCGGGCTCGAAGGATTGACGTAGTGCCGTTCCGCGTCGAAGTCCCGGTTGACTTGGTTTCCTCGTACCACATCATGAAAGCTGACGCCGCAGAGGTATGCGGCACCCTTGCCCCACGATTTGCGCAGCACGGCGGCTGAACCATCTTCAAAGTGAGCGAGGACCGCGGCCGTCTCCTCCGGGCTGTAACCGTTCGTCCAGAAGATTTGGCCGTACTTGGGATCTCCGAGGGGAACTTGCAGCTCTTCGGGCCGATTCAAATAGCGCAATGCAGGATCTAATCCAGCGGAGAAATTCACTTGATACCGCTGACGAGATGGCACCACGGCGCTAAATCCGAACAGCGCACCAAGCTGCGGGCAACGACATTTACTGCGAGAACGCTTCCTCCACTTCGCATGTGCCGCGTCAGTTCTTCGATTTGTCCGGCGGCAAAGGTTGTGGCATCGACGCTGGGGTAGATGATTATGAGGCGGTGAAGAATAGCACGGGAAAAATCCCGCGTTACGAAAAAAGGAATGCCCATCTCGCGCAGGGCGTGAACGACTCCCGGGACACCTTCACTTGGGTTGGTCCAATACAGCGCGACCTGGAGCGGAAACAACTCCGGGAAAGCGGTGGTGGGGTCGGCGGAGCTCTGGAGTAGGCTGTGGACGGGCACGTTGGCAGCGCGAAGATGAGCGAGCCCATCCTGGTCATTCCCACACGAGGGTGCTATTGCCGTCGCCGAGATCAGCGCGGCCGACAGAAAGATCCACTTTTTCTTGTAATCCCAGGGAAAGAATTGCAGCAACGCGAAGTCCTTTCACAAAATGGAACAATGACTGACCGACGGCTAAAGGAGAAGGGGATATGTGATCCGTGGCGGATCCCTAGAGGGGTCGAGAGATCACCATTAGAGCTAGTCCCTCATAGCTTATGTGGGTCGGAAGCGATCTATTGGGTTTAGCAAAGCGCTTTCCGGAAAACGGCATGGCTGTTGGAGGGGGCCATCGCTCCTGGCTGAAACTGGCCCATCAACCAAAGCGCACGGGGCTCACGAGCCCACATTTCCAAACCTTCGTGATTGCCCTTCTCTTCAGCGGATGAAATCCCCCGCCAGCCCCCAAAAATCATTCACGTAATAATGCGACAGCACGTTTCCGAACAGGTAGCAGATCCCCTGGCACGGCGGAATCTCTCCATAGATACTTTTTCCGCGCGCGAAGATTTTCTTCAACGACCCATCCCGCAGCAAATTTCCGGCAACCTTACGCAGCGGCTCGCAGGGATAAAAAACATCGCCGTTCGGATACACCCGGGGAAACATTGTCGGATAGCACTGAAAGTCACCGAAGCGCAGCAGCGTCTCGATCGTTCGCGGCGTGCCGTTGATCGGCTGCGTCCCGTTGCGCCGCCGTTCGATAATTTTGTCTACCAGCGCTTGATACTGCGGGTTTTTCAGCAGCGCCAAGTTCGGCATTTTCTCCATCTGCGCGGACTGCGCCGCAAAAACAAATCCTTGCTCGCCGCACAAATCTAGCAACCGTTCGACTTCACTCACGTTCCATTGCTCGATCACCGTGCTGATCGTGATGCGCCGCGGGCTGCCCAGCAACTCCTTCGCGAGCTCGAGGTTTTCCAGCACTTTCGGCAGCGCCGCCGGTTTCGAGAGTGGATTTGTCGGATCGGCCGCCAGCGCATCCAGGCTGACCACCAGTCCCGTCACCGCTCGCAGAATCCGCGGCTTTCGATCCAGCAGCGTGCCATTGGTAATGAGCAGTAGGGAACGGTATTTGCACTCGAAGCGCGCCGCCTCCACCAGCTCTTCGATATCGGGCCGCAGCGTCGGCTCGCCCCCCGTAATGACGATAGAGTCTGTCTCTTTTCGTATGCGCTTCAACAGCCGGATCGTCTCTCTCGTCGGCAACTCGTCGCTGAAGACGTCCGGCTCTTTTTGCGTGCAGTAACTGCAGGCCAGATTGCATTTATGTGTGACGTAAAACGAAACCGCGTAGGGTGCCACTACTTTCGTTCGCAAAATGTGCCGCCGCCAAGCGTTGCGAAAATAAAGCTGAAAATTCTTCGCCACGAACGGCGCCTGCCGCACCAACCCGCGTAAGAGATCGCGTTTCGATGGCCGGCGCTTGTCCAGTGCACTGACGGGAACAAAATTCGCTTTCTTCTCAGCCATGGGCAGTCACCTCAGCCTACAGCAGCGGCACGACCAAGCCAGGAAATGATCTGTTCGGGTGGTGGGTCAGTTTCCGATTATCCAAACTAACCAGGCAAGTGGTGATAGACTGTGGTTTCGAGAGTTTCCCATGAGCTCTGCGATGCGCTTGTGCCTAGCAATTCTGCTTATCCTGCCGTCCTCTCTCGACCAAGCTCGCGAAAATCGGACCGTGTTGCTTGCTGCGCATCGCGCAGGTCGCGCGGAAGTACTCGATCCAATCACGCTTCTATGTTTGGGCTCCATCAAGGTATTGCCCCAGGCTAACGGGGTGACAAGTGACCGCACGGGAGTCTTATTTCTGCGCGAAGGACTTGCTCCTGAGTTCCAGGGCTGCTGCGCGCTTTATGCAGTCAATCTGAAGACCCGTGAGATGACCAAGCTCCTCGAACCTGCTTCTGAGGTCGCTGTCTCGCCGGACGGCCAGCATGTTCTTACGCAGCGAGGAAACGTTGGAATCGAAGCCTTTAGCGTACACACCTTGCAGCGGGAACCGGCGATCCCGCGTTCCATTGCGCCGGGTGTCTACACTTTGCGTTTCTCGCCCGACGGTCGACTGCCGTTTGGCGTCTCGAACTTTCCGGCGCCGACCGTGGACATTCTGGATTTTGACCGGCGAAGACTGGTGCAGCGATTCACGGTCCCGCAAGACCTCACCGTTCTTGGAGCATGGATTAGCAATGCCTATTACTTGTACGGATATCGCAAGGGAACTGGGCAGCTCTGGCGAGTGAACGCTGATAACTCCGCGTTAGAGGGACCGGTGAAGATCGATTTTCCCGATTTGGCGTCAGAGTGCAAGATGCGGGAGCAAGAGATTCTCGGCGCCGGGGGTCGACTCTTCCTTTATGAACTATTCGGATCCAAGGGTGATCGGCGTGACGGTTGTCCAAGAAAGATTCCTGGAGGCCTGTTCTCGGTCGATCCGCAAACAGGCGGGATACTGGCTCATTTAGCTCCTGACTTCCATTTCGCGTCTTTGATTTCGGGCGTGGATGGCAAGGAACTCTACGGCATTGACGTGAGGGACACGAGTTGGAGCTCTGTCGGCCTAGTGCGGCTGAATGCCATAACCGGCGAGGTTCTTGCCAGGCGAAATCTAACTTCGGATGTGTGGTTCATCGATCTTGCAACCGTTCCTAGCGAGCTCGTGCCAAGCGGGCCGGTGGAAGCGACGACAAACCCTGTCAACTCCCGATAACGAGCTTACCGGAGTGCGACCTGTAAAGCTGCTGAAGAAGATTGTCTGGAGAGGAGGAACTCGATCAGACCGTGCGTCCCATCGCACGTAGCCTACAAGGCAGAG
>Ga0209131_1000698_pt1 | contig 23749 bp, 24 predicted proteins | sample GraSoi_2013_40cm_FD_185826 | JGI IMG/M metagenome (GOLD analysis project Ga0209131, IMG submission 185826) | Grasslands soil microbial communities from the Angelo Coastal Reserve, California, USA - Sample 9_17_2013_40cm (SPAdes) (version 2) | ecosystem: Environmental > Terrestrial > Soil >... | reverse complement strand
TAACGCCGACTCCTTACCGAGCATAGACGCTGCAAGTTCCTGAAGGCGATTTACCGTTGGATCATCGCGATAGACATCATCGCCTACTTCAGCTTCTGCCATGGCTTCGCGCATCTCAGGGGTGGGCTTGGTGACCGTATCTGAACGCAAATCAATGTAGTCCATAAGACTCTCCTCAATTTAAATTTACAGTTTCAATTAATGTTTTGGATTGTATATCAAGTACCACAAAAGAAGGTAGTCCCAATTCTTTCCAAAGGTCGTAACCATTACGGCCAGTTAACCACGCAACATATAATGAAATTACCGTTCCATGCGCTACAAGGACAATGTTCTTCTTGTAGAAATTCAACAAAAAATCGACAACCTGACGAAAACGCCCAAGCTCCGCGTCAGCTGTTTCATTCCCAAATACCAATTCAGCGGGTTTCGCAAAGAATTCTTGAACTAAATTTTGAAATTCATCTTTTGGATAATACGGGGATCCGCTTCGGTCATGTTCATGCAAGCCGTCGATCACCTGAAATTCCAAATCCAAATTTTCAGCAAGGATACTGGCGGTCTCACATGCTTTCGGTTCAACACTTGAAACTAAGCTCGCGGGTTGATAAAGCATTAACTTCCCCGCCAACTCTTTAGCCCGCATCCTGCCCTCTTCAGAAAGGCACCACTCACGTGCAGGGATACCATCTACAATCTCAGGCAGGGAGTGTTTTACCAAGATCAAATACTTCGCAGAACTCATGACCGTAGTTCGGTTAAGACTTGCTCCAAATCTTCCGGCAAAGGTGCTTCAAATATTTTCGGGGTTTTCTCCCCAGGCAAAATAATCTTCAAACGACGGGCATGTAGAAAATGACGGGGAATCTTAACTGATTGACTCTTTCTGCCGTACACCTCATCTCCCACGATCGGACATTTCAAAAACGCACAATGCAAACGGATTTGATGTGTGCGTCCAGTCAGCGGGTGAAATTCGAGCAAAGTATGACTTTTGAAACTCTCCACGGTTTGATATTCTGAAATGGCTTCACGTCCTTTGTTTTCAGAGACAATTGCCATACGCTTGCGGTGCTTGGGGTCACGTCCAATATAAGCTTCGACGCGACCAGCAGGTGTCGGTGGTTTACCTTCCACCAACGCAAGATAGGTCTTCTCAACTTTGCGCAGACGGAATTGGTCTTGCAGCCAGCGATGGGCACGCTCATTCTTCGCGATCAGAATCAAACCAGAGGTGTCCTTATCTAAACGATGGACAATTCCGGGTCGCTCTTCGCCGCCAATGCCTTCCAAGCCTGGATCATATCCCAGCACTGCATTGACTAGTGTCCCGTTGGCATGACCTGCGGCAGGATGCACAACCATACCCGCAGGTTTATTGATCACCATTAATTCGTCATTTTCAAAAACAATATCAAGGCGAATATTTTCAGCAATTAATTCGGTTGGCACGGGCGGTGGAATCCGAATCGTCACATTGGATCCAGCTTCGAGGGCCTGACCAGCTTTCTTCGCAGGTAGACCGTTCACATCCACAAAGCCATCGGCAATCAGTCCTTGAATCCGCGAGCGAGAAAACTCCGGCAAAGACACAGTCAGAAATTTATCCAGCCGTTCATGAATTGGATTCTCAAACCGAAAATTTAATATGCGTTCACTCAATCGTTACCTCATCAGTCGGTTGCTCGTCATTACGCGCCATCTTTTCTTTTTTCTGTACGGCACGTTCTTGTAAATATACACCTAAAAGCAAAACTACCGTTCCCACACTAATGCTCGCATCCGCAACATTGAACACGGCAAAGGTCCCCACCGAAATAAAGTCGGTGACTTTTCCAGCGTGGGTCAGACGGTCGATCAAATTTCCTGAAGCACCCGCCAACTGCATGCTCATCGCCAGCCGCAACGTCCAATCGCTTTTATCAACCTGCGGAAAATAATAAATGATCGCACAAATGACGATAATCGCCAGCACAGAAAAAATCACACTACCGTTTTGGAACATTCCAAATGCTGCACCTGTGTTATACCAATTCACGATCCGCGCATACGGACTCAACCATTCGAGCGGTTTGGGCAGCCACGTATCACCGATCACGATATTATTTCTCACCAGACTCTTCGTCCATTGATCCAAAGCCACGATCAAGCCCGCGATCAAAAACAGAAACGTATATTTTTCAAACAATCTTTTCACTCTACACCTCAATTAAAATCGCACCATTCTAACACTAGTCTGTCACAAAAACGCGCGGCACACGAGCGCTGATACTCGTCAACACTTCATATTCGTTCGTACCCATCCATTCGGCAAGATTATGAGCTGAGATTCCATCTCCCAGCAACACAACTTCATCACCCACTTGCGCTTCATCATTACTAACATTCACCATGAACTGATCCATGCAAATGCGTCCAACTTGCGGATATCGTTTTTTGTTGACGATCACTTCTGCACGATTCGTCATGCGACGGAAATAACCATCTGCATATCCGCACGGGATGGTGACGATTCGTGTCTCAGCCTCAGCCTGCCACAGCGATCCATAGCTGACCGGCCGCCCCGGCTTGGTGATCTTGGAATAAGCCACTTGTGACCGCCAGATTGCGGCTGGTGCAATTTCAATAGATTGCACAACTCCGCTCGGATAAACACCGTACGTCATCAATCCTGGTCGCACCAAATCAAAATAACTATCAGGGAATTGCAAAACTGCTGCCGAGTTTGCCATATGCCGTAATGGCGGATGTGGCTCACTCAGTTTTTCATAAATACCCAAAACTTCTTGAAATCGTTCCAATTGCAAACGTGCATGGATAAGATCAGCATCTTCTGAATTTGCCAAGTGTGTATAAATCCCTTCTACTTCAACATATTTCAGTTTCAGCGCATGTTCGATAAATGGTTCAGCTTCATATTCATGGACACCTACCCGCTCCATACCTGTATCAATTTTCAGATGAGTCTTGATCCGCTTGCCAGTGGAACGGGAAACTTCCTCAGCCACATCCAATATTTCAATCGAAGATCCAGTCAACGTAAGATCATATTCTGCAAAGGATAAAATCTGTTCTGGTAGAACGCCACCAGCAACGAGAATTGGTTTCGTGATCCCCAACTCGCGTAGATGAATTCCTTCTTCAAGAACAGCCACACCAAAATAATCCACATACGGTTCCAGAAAAGGCGCCACCCCATCCACGCCATGACCATAGGCATTTGCCTTGATCATTGGCATCGCCTTTGCAGGAGTCACGTGTTTGCGAATGGCTTCAATATTACGCCGCAATTGCGACAGATTCACTTCAAGATATGTAGGGCGCATAAAAAATCAAACAAAGAAATGCTACTTCTTTCTCCAATGATATTCAACATCCGGTGCACTTTCCGGCGATGGACTCACCCCAAACTTTTCAGCCACAAATCCGTTCTTTTCGTAAAATGCACGTGCATTCACATTCACTTGCAACGCATATAACCAGACATGCTCAGGTGATTGTTCTCTGGCAAGATTCAACAAGGCTTTCCCAATGCCCTGCCGCCAATAATCGGGATGAATGTATAGTTGATCCACAAAATCATCATTCATTGCCATAAAAGCAACTGGATAGCCACCAACTTCCGTCACCCAAATTTCATTATCGATCAGAACATGGTTTTGAAAATAATTACGGTCTTCAAAAAAGAAATACCCCTTTTCCCGTTGAAAATCAGGTAAAGATTTTTCTCTCGAAATCCGCCATAAGATCGTTACCGCGTCAAAATCATCCGCACGATATTTTCGAATAACAAATTCAGCCATCTTTCAAATTCTCGATTCAAATATCAAAATAAATTGAGCCAAATGGTTGGCGCCGCCCATTTGGCTCAAAATTCAAACTGTGTAAAACGGATTAATAATCGCGTCTGCGTTCACGATCACCGCCACCACCGCCCTGCCTACGGCCTCCGCCACCTCGAAAACCACCACCGCCACCCGAACGTTCTTCGCGTGGACGAGCGAGGTTCACAGTAAGCGGGCGTCCGTTAAAGTCTGTGCCGTGGAACTTGGTGATTGCGGCATTGGCTTCATCAGACGAGGACATCTCAACAAAGCCGAAACCCTTTGAGCGTCCACTTTCGCGGTCTTTAATCACCTGCGCAGACTTCACCGTACCAACTTGTGAAAACAAGGTTTGCAGATCGGCATCGGCAGTATTATACGGCAGGTTTCCAACATACAGTTTCGCTTCCATGAATTTCAATTCTCCTGAGTGGTGCCGTGCAGTGAAGTGAAGCAACTTTCACGGCGTAACGGATCAACTATGCATGACTACGGGGCTCGGCACCCAGGCGCCAGGAAGTGAAACTATCCCTCTGATTGTCGGACCGCCAAACTTCATGCAACCTACAATGGCGATTCTAGCACAAGAAGGATAATGCGACTAGCAACTCGGCAACCAAAACTTGAGCCACTTACCGTTCTCGCGCAGGGAAAACTGCGTGCCTGCTTCAAGCTGATCCAACGCTGACGCCGGGTCGCCGCCCAATACCTCAGCAGTTTGTGAATTGGTGATTTTGCCAAATATTCTTGTACGAAACATGGGGATCCAAGCTAACACTTGTCCATATCTTTCGGCATTTATTGTAATCACGGGCCACACTTTTCGTGCTGGTCCGCGTAACAGAAGCCAGCGGAGATTTTGAATCATATCAGGTTCAAGTTTGGCAACAGATTCCAAATCATCGATCAACAGCACGATCGATTGGCCTGTGTTATTATTGGTATGAGCCCAAGTTGTAAGGGAACGTATAAAATCCTGCGCACTTTTATGATGAGCAGGAAAAACCCCAATGCGATGAGAAGTTGCCTCTATATTTTCCCATTGGTCAGGATGATCTGTTATCACACCGAATTGCACATCCTCTGAATGATGTGTCTGCTGCACACTGAGTGCGAGCATTTGCAGGAAGGCGGTCTTGCCAGCGCCTTCATCTCCTACTACCAGTAATGGTCCGGGGATTTGGTCATGTAGATTCAACAATACCGGCAAACCATCCAAGGCGACGCCCATGAATAAGGCTTCACGCGGCAGCGAGCCAGTTTCAAGTAAGACTCGGCTTAGGGTCGGCGCAGCAGGTATCGGCTTGGAAAGAGGCGCAGCTGCGTCCTGACTAGGTTCATTTGAAGCTTCCAAAGTTAATGAGAATTGACGATTAGTGACCATATTGGCTCCTTTTAGAACGTATGTTCTATTTTAACCCTACTTCTCCACCCGTCAAGGATTTGAAGCTTAAAGTTTAAAACAAAACAGCGGGCGACTTTTGTCGTCCGCCGTTTTGGTGATCGTTATATTAACGCCATGCGCCGAGAATCGCACCCATCACAACAAAGGTGACAAGGTGATTGCCCGCTTCAAGCACCCAAGCTTTTAATCGATCTGCAAACAATTTGTTTGTCAAACTCGAAGGGGCGACAAAACCGAGCCAGAGGAAGAACCCAGCCATTGCGCCGGAGCCAAGTGTCGCGCCGCCTGGCGTCATGCTTCCCATAGCGTGCACCATGAGAGACATAAATATAGCCTGAACAAATGCGGCAGCCACAATTAATCCCCATACCATTCCCATGTTCGTCTTGCTAGGACCATCATTTTCTGACTTGCCAATTGCCTTCCACCACACAGGGAAAAACGTCTTCGGTGCAAACCAAATGCTCCCAATAATCATACTAGCCACAACGCAAGCAATAACAGCCAGCCAGTTAATAGAACTAAAATCCATCTCAGCCTCCGTTTCTGTAAAATGGATTGAAACGCTCAATCCTATTGACATTATAGCAGAATATTTGTTCTAAAAGCAATTTGTTCACTGACGCCCTCACGGCAATTTCAAATCTATCGATAATCCAATTAGTTCACTACGATATAATCACACTAATATTTTATTTTCAAGGAACAGGAATGACCTATCAATTCACAGCCAACATGATACCGCTGGTTGTTGCGGCGCTGATCTCGGGAACACTGGCATGGTACACGTGGCAACATCGCCATACTACTGGAGCCAGACCGTTTGTGTGGCTTATGGCTATTCTGTTTCAATGGGGTACGAGTTACATTCTTCAGTTGGCGGCGACTGATATCACAACCAAAAAGTTTTGGGCAGATTTCATGTTCATAGGTGTTGTAGCAACGCCAGTTGCATGGCTGGCATTTGCATTGGAATACACAGGGCACAAAACCTGGATGACCCGCACGCGCCTCATACTACTCTTGATCCTGCCACTCGTTACAATGAGCATTATCCTCACAAACGACTATCACAAACTGTTTCGGGCGAACGAGACTTTAGCACGTGAGGGCGGCTATCTATTATTGAAAACCACCAATGGACCCTGGTTCTGGGTACATGCAGCCTATACTTATATTTTGATCATGATCGGATTGGTCTTGATCATTCGCGCTTTACTGCGCTGGCCTGCGGCCTATCGCGGACAAATGATCTGGATTTTGCTCGCCACGCTAGCACCTTTAATCGCAAACGTTATCACCATCTTTCAACTCCTACCTATAATCATCGACCTAACGCCTTTCGCCTTCACAGTCACTGGCGTAGGCATGGTGTATGCACTTTTCCGCCACCGGTTGCTGGATATCGCTCCGCTGGCACGTGACCTCGTCATTGACGGCATGAAAGACGGTATGATCGTGCTGGATGCCAACCGCAGAATCGTCGATATCAATCCGGCGGCGCAAAACATTCTTGGTCTTTCCGACAAACAACAGCCTATTGGAAAATTGATGGCGGAAGTACTTTATCAATGGCCTGATCTGATAAATAGATATCGTGACATTTTCGAAGCAGCTGACGAAATTACACTGGGCGAAAATGAGGCACAACGCTGGTATGAATTAACTCTTTCCACCTTGCGCGATGAGAATCAACTCATGATCGGGCAAGTCATCACGATCCGCGATATTACCCAGCGCAAGTATGCCGAAAACCTGATGCAGGAAAGCGAAGCGCGCTTCCGCCAGATCGTGGAAAATGCCAGCGACATCATTTATCGTTTGGATAACACTGGGCACCTGACTTATGCCAATCCAGCCGCTTTACACGCGATGGGGTATGAAAAAGAAGAGGATGCGCTTGGCAAATATTACCTTGACTTAACCACGCCTGAAGCGCGCAATAAATTAAAACGTACCTATGAACATCAATTCCTAAGTAAGACCAAGAATACCTATCACGAATTCCCCGGTGTCGCCACCGATGGACGTGAAGTATGGTTCGGGCAGAATGTACAGCTAATATTCGATGGTGACCAAGTAGTTGGCTTTCAAGCTTTGGCGCGTGATATTACTGCTATCAAGCAAGCCTATGAAGCCTTGCGCATCGCGCGTGATCAGGCACTGGAAGCCAGCCGTGCGAAGAGTCAGTTGCTTTCAAAAGTCAGTCATGAACTGCGAACGCCGCTGGGTGGTATTCTCGGTTATGCCGAACTGTTGCATGACAACACGTTTGGCGAACTCAATACCGGACAAAAGAAAGCTGCACACGAGATCATGGAAAGTGGTAATTACCTGACCGGCATGGTTAATGAACTTTTGGATGAGGCACAGATTCATGCAAATACAACCGTTTTGCAGGAATCACCGTTTTCACCAGCCATGCTGCTTAAGCAATCCACTTCTGGTACAGAGGTACTTGCGAGCAAAAAAGGTTTGAAGCTTATCACCTCGCTTGACTCAAATTTACCTGCTGAACTTCGCGGTGATGAACACCGGCTGCGTCAGATTATTATCAACCTCGTTGGTAATGCAATCAAATTCACTAAAGAAGGAAGCGTAAGCGTCCAGTTTCAGAATGCTGACGACGGTTATTGGGCGATCCAGGTCACAGATACAGGCATGGGCATTCCCAAAGAAGCGCAGGCTTATATCTTTGAACCGTTTCGACAGGTGGATAACGCTATTACTCGCGATAATCGCGGTATCGGTTTGGGGCTTTCGATCACAAAGCAACTCGTTGATCTAATGGGCGGCAGAATCACAATTGAAAGTGAAATCGGTAAAGGCAGTGTCTTTACCATATTGTTACCCATCAATATCAATAAGTGAAAGGGAAAATATTATGACCAAGCCGCTCGCCCTCATTATCGAAGATGACCCCCAACTAAGCACCATAGTGTCCATTACCCTGCAAGCAGATTTTGAGATTGAAACGTGCACCGATGGCAACGCAGGGCTCGAACGTTTAGCTCAAACTATACCCAATGTCGTGATCTTGGACCTCAACCTGCCTGGCGCATCGGGCAGAAAAATCCTTCAGAGCATTCGCGCAGATCAACGGCTTGCAAAAACCCGTGTCATTTTAACGACTGCCGATGAGCGTCAGGCGGAATTTCTCCGAGACGAAGCGGATATCACTCTCCTCAAACCCGTCAGCCCGGCGCAATTACGCGAACTGGCAAAACGTCTGCGTACAAAGTAACGACCATGTCTTTCATTTCTGAATTCGAATCACATCTCCCGAAAAATCTGCTCAAGAAATTCAAACAACTCAATACACCCTTTGCCATTCAACAATACCTGGACAACCTAATCTATAAAGGCGAAGAACGCGATCGTTCCCCGCTCAATGTGATGTTGGATAATCAAGGGCACTGCCTCGACGGCGGATTCCTCGCCGCGCTTTGTCTCTGGCGCATTGGATTTAAACCGCTTCTCATTGACATTGTGCCTGATCCTGGTATGGACGACGATCATGTGCTGGCACTTTATCAAATTGAGGGACGTTGGGGTGCATTGGCAAAGTCTAACTACGTCAACCTTGGATTCCGAGAACCAATGTACAAGAACCTTCGTGAATTAGTAATGACTTATTTTGAGCATTATGCCAGCACCACCCAGCAGAAGACTCTGCGCGGATATACGCGCCCTCTGGACGCATCACGCTATACCCACTTGAATTGGGCATGGGACGAAGCCGGGGCAAACATTTTGTATCACAGGCATTTCTACGGACGCAAAGCGATTCCGCTTATCACTAAAAGCATGGGGGGAAGATTGAGTCCAGTCACCAATCGCGCTTACGCATCAGAGACGCTACATACCAATCTCAACGAGTCGTTCGGGAATCGAAAATATTAATCTTCTAACAACAAAGAAGATGAAGGGTCATAAAAAATCTTTCGCGACTCTTTTTAGTTAAATAATCTTCACTGTCATTTCTTTCGTCTCGATCACCTCTGCCCTCAACTTCCCCGCAGACAGTTCCTGTAATTCTTTTTGAAATCCATCAAACGACTCAACTGGGAATTGCAGAGTCATCGTAATATCCCCACCAAAATCTTCACCAAGCACCTCCCCGCTATGATGAGTTGTCATCAAGCGGACTCGTTCTAACAGGTTATATGGAATCGCCAACATGGATATATACATCGGAACGCGTCTTCCTCGCTCAACCGCGTTGACAACTAATTGAGTCGATTCAGTATACGCCTTCACCAATCCACCCGTGCCCAACAACGTGCCACCAAAATAACGTGTTATTACAACAACAACGTCACCAAGTCCACTGCCGCGTAAAACAGCTAATGCAGGCTTGCCCGACGTCCCTACAGGTTCACCATCATCCGAACAAAACTCAGTGACTGTATTCCCGCCACCAATAATATAAGCCGGAACATTATGACTCGCATCAGTAAATTCTTTTTTGATGTGCGTGATAAAAGCTCGCGCTTCTTCGGCGCTAAATGCAGATGCGAGCGTGGCGATGAAGCGTGAATTCACAACCAGATGATCGCGGCGAATCTCGTTGAGAGGGACAGCATAAGAATTGGTCATTTTCCGATCGGCGCAATGATCAGAAACCAACGCTTGTAATATCGTTTGATATGGTAGTTGTCCCACAGTACACGGTCATTATTGTCAATCAATATCGGTCTATCCGGTGATTGAAGGGAATATGCAGCAATTTGGTCAAGAAATTCATTGGATACTACCAAGCTAACATCCTCGCGGATTTTACGAATTTGTTGAAAATATAAAAGAGGAGCGTATCTTTCCCATCGACTAATTACAATAGCGTTCTTAGGAAATACATTCAACGCTGGGAGAATTAGCTCAGTTACCGGCCGTGTATTGGAACGTTCAAATCGAGCCGGCAATTGGTTGACGAGCTGTGCTCCGATCAGCAGAACGCACAAAACAATACCTGCAAACTCCACATTCTCATTAACCAACGATCTCTTTCGAGCAAGGAACGCGAGTCCACAGCCTACAAAAACAGAGAAGATAAAATAGGATGCCGTAGGCATAGTGAAATAGTCGCTGACAGCGTAATAACTAAAGAATAGATAATTGATTCCAAAAGCAAGTCCCAGAAAGAGACTTAACATCCGTCTTTGTTTAAAAAGTGCAAACACCCCTATTAATCCGATTGGTATGGGAAGGTATAGAAAATTTTTCGAGAACAGACTTGCATGTTTTATCGTCCGCTCAATATAAAAAGTAATATCTTTTGGATACGGTGGCCGTAAATTCGCGCCAGTGGCGTAGGTAACAATCTCCTGGAACGAAAATAAATGATAATTAATTGCAAGCGTTGCATGCGAGCGAAAAACTGAATATGCCAAAAATGCAAGCCAAATAAAACCGGTGATTGAACAAAATATCACCAACTTGTTTAATGCTAGGTCTCGCGGCATGCTTATCAATAACACCAACAAGAACGCTGGCATCAATAGTAAGTTGGCTTGATAAGTTCCCAGCGAAAGCCCAAAGAAAACGGCGGATGGAATAAAAAACTTTGTAAACCGACTCTGCTCCGCGCGGAGAAATAAATAGATTGAGCATCCCAGGAAAAAAATATTGACATTGTACACTTCTGTCACAACCGCCATCTCCCAAATATTCGGCAGGACAGAAAAAACAATTGCGACCAAAACTGATATCAACGGCATAGCTGTCAGTTCGAAGATGAGTAAACTCAACACGCCGGATGCCAGACTACTACATAGAGCACTTAAAAGATTTGTTCCAATTGCGGGGTCGGTGAAAAACACCGAACACAGCTTCCCCAGGATGGTATATAGGGGATATCCGGGAGGGTGTGTAATACCCAATTGATTCGCTACCAATGATAATTCCGCCGAATCTCCCCACCCTACTTCTGGGATCAATGTACCCAGATAGAGAATGAATGTGCTTGCCATCACCAGAGCAGCCATGAGGAACGGCTTCTCGGTCAAGGCTTTCTCGAGTCTGGTTTTAGCAACTCGAATCGAAACGAGGATATTTTGTGAATAACTCGGTTGTGTCACCATGAGAATAGTTCTGGAATTATATCGCTTTCCAAATATCAAGCTCTATGATTTGCCTCCAATTTGAAATAAATGTACAATCACAGAATGGACATCACCGCGCAATTATCTGAGGTCATTCCTTCTACCCGCATCCACGCCCGCCTGATTGATCGCATCGCGTACGCTAATGACGCATCGTATTTTCGGTTGGTACCGCAGGCAGTCGTTCAGCCTAATTCAATCAGTGAGATTCAATCCCTATTCAAATTTACGCAACAAAATAAAATTTCGATGACTTTCCGCGCGGCAGGGACGAGTCTCTCAGGTCAAGCCGTGACGGATGGGATTCTCGTGGATATTTCCAAGCATTGGGGCAAATATAGCATCGAAGATGATGCGAGACACATCCGCTTTCAGCCCGGCATCGTGGGCGGATTTATTAACAACGTGCTAAAGCAATATAGTCGCCGCATTGGACCTGACCCCGCCTCGATTGACGCGTGCATGATGGGCGGAATCCTTGCCAACAATTCCAGCGGCATGTGTTGTGGGGTGATCGAGAATTCGTATCGCACGATCCATTCGATGACTTTTGTATTACCAAACGGATTTGTGCTGAACACGGAAGACCCAAAAGCGAACCAAATCTTCGAAAACGAACAACCGTACATCGCCAAGGGATTACTCGAACTCAAACAAAGAATCATCAATTCAACAACAGAATATAAAGGCGAAAAAATATCTACAAAAATTCGTCGCCGCTATCAAATGAAGAACACCAACGGTTACCTGCTCAACGCTTTTCTCGATTTCGATTCGCCGCTTGAAATTCTCAAACACATCTTGATCGGCTCCGAAGGTACGCTTGGATTCATCGCTGAGGCTGTGCTTCATACTCTGACTGATTATCCACGACGTTACACAGGTCAACTTTACTTCAAGAATATTCAAGATGCCGCGTCTGCAATTGCACCACTCAAAGACTCGGGCGCACGCGCGGCAGAGATCATGGATCGAGCATCGCTTCGATCCGTTGAACATCATCCCGATGTCCCTGCGATATTGCGTCAACTGCCTGAGGGCGCGGCAGCGATCCTCGTGGAGTATCAGGCTCAAGACACGGAATCAATTTCCGGCTTTGTAAAAGAAGCGGAGCGCGTCGTCAAAAAGATTCGGCTGTTGCATGATCCCGAATTTACCGATGACCCAATCGCGCAAGCCGCGTTGTGGAAGACGCGCAAAGGCATCATCCCATCCATTGGCGCGCTGCGCACGCCGGGAACCACCTGCATCAACGAAGATGTTGCGTTCCCGGTTCAGCGTCTCGCCGATGCGGTCACTGACCTACAAAATCTTTTTGCAGATTTTGGTTATCACGATGGCGTTGTGTTCGGGCACGCGAAAGATGGCAACCTGCATTTTCTCGTCAACCAGGCTTTCAACACCGAAGCAGATACGCAACATTTCGATGGCTTTATGCAGGCGATGGTCAAACTCGTCAGCGACAAATATGATGGCGCGCTCAAAGCCGAACACGGCACTGGGCGCAATATGGCACCGTTCGTCGAAACTGAATGGGGCGCGGAAGCTTATGCCATCATGCGCGACCTCAAAGCGTTGCTCGATCCCGATCAGATGCTCAACCCCGGTGTGATGATTAACTCGAATCCACAAACGCACGTGACATCTCTCAAATCGATGACTCTTGTTTCGCCTACAATTGATAAATGCATCGAATGTGGATTTTGCGAGTCGAAGTGTCCAAGCCGCAGGCTGACTCTGACTCCCAGACAGCGGATCGTCGTCCAAAGAGAACTCGCCCGTATGCGCCTCGCCGGCTCCTCCTCAGCCGAAATTGATTCTGTTCAAGATGATTTTCTCTACTCTGGAGTTGAAACCTGCGCCGCAGACGGACTCTGCGCGACAGCTTGTCCAGTTGGTATCAACACAGGCGACTTCGTCAAAAATTTGCGCGCTGAGTCAGTCAAAGATGAAAAGTCTGCACTATGGCTTGCAAATCATTTTGCACTTGCAGAAAGATTAATCGGCTTCGGCGTGACACTGGGACATATCGCTGAAAAGGCAATTGGCACAAACGGTATCAACTCCATTATTCAAACTGCAGAAAAAATCTCGAACTCGACTTTGCCCAAGTGGAACAACTTTATTCCACATACATCAAAAAAACTTGGCGCTTTTCGTGGTGAAAAAGATTTTGTTTGCTTTCCCTCGTGCATCTCACGGCAACTTGGCGTCCCAAAAAGTGACAGTCACCTTAAAGGTGACTGTCACTTAGAGCTTGCCGAAACTTTTATCGCCATTGCACACCGCGCAAATATCAATTTAGCAATTCCTGAAAATGTGACTGGTCACTGTTGCGGTATGCCATTCAGTTCAAAAGGATACAAGCAAGCCTATCAACTCAGCTTGCATAATATCCTCATGCAAATGTGGACTTGGTCTGAGCACGGCAAATATCCTATCGTCATCGATACCACCTCTTGCACACATACCCTCCGCATGTGTAGTGACGACCTCAGTGCAGAGGACAAAACTCTCTATCAAAAACTGACTATCCTCGATGGCATCGAATTTCTGCATGATCATGTTCTACCAAAACTAAAAATTCAACCTATTGATGAAGAAGTTATTTTGCACCCCAACTGTTCGGCTCGCAAACTCGGTTTGGATGGCAAGATGTTCGCCATCGCGAAACAATGCTCGAAATCTGCAACTGTTCCACTCAACCTCGGCTGCTGCGCCTTCGCCGGTGACCGTGGATTACTGTTTCCCGAATTGACTGCATCTGCCACGGAAAAAGAAACCACCGAAATCAACATGCGCAACTATGACGGATATTATTCTTCCAACATACCCTGTGAGATTGGCATGTCCGAAGCTACAGGGAAGGATTATGTTTCGATCGTATATTTAGTTGAAAGGGCATCGAGAGCACAAAATGAAAAAACCATTTGACATTGACCTCGCTATAAAACTCATCAGCGAGGCAGTTCGTCCATTTCCAAAGGCGGCGATGTTTGAGCTGGCAGAGGAAGGATTCAACTCACCATTTGAGCAATTGGTCGCGTGTATGATCTCCATCCGCACATACGATGAAGTAAGTCTACCCACCGCCCGTAAACTGTTCGCGCGTGCCCGCACCGCGGCGGAAGTCAGCAAGCTTACTGTCGCGGAAATAGCTGCATTGATAAATACATCCACTTTTTTCGAGCGGAAAGCGGCGCAAATCCATGAAATTGCGAATCGCATTGTGAATGAATATGGCGGAGATTTGCCATGTGATTCCGAAACATTACTCTCCTTTCCCGGAGTTGGACCCAAGTGCGCTAATCTAGTTTTAGGCATCGCCTGCGGACAGCCATCCATCAGCGTGGACATCCATGTCCACCGAGTCACGAATCGTTGGGGTTATGTGAAAGCATCCACGCCCGAAAAGACAATGACAGCCCTCGAAACCAAACTTCCGCGCGAACATTGGATTGACATCAATCGTCTACTCGTGCCCTTTGGCAAACACATTTGCACGGGTGAGCGCCCACGCTGTTCAACCTGTCCGATACTCGATATGTGTCAGCAGATAGGAGTCGATAACCAACGCTAATGCAGCATTTCAAGTTCGGAAAAGTTTTGGATTTTACATGGGGAGCAGTATACTACCGCTTGTCTCATTAATTACTAAACTTTTGGGATTAACTCGTAGATAAAATTCAAACTTCAAGTTTAGATATTTATGCGGCACTGTGTAATTACAAACCGATTCCATACCCTATAGGAGGAACCCATGAAAGCAGATTGGAAAACGCAAATGTTCAATGGCGGAAATGCGGACATGTTGGGCAAAGCCGCGTCGCTGGCGTACGCGGACGATGCCACCATTACCAGCACAGCCAAAGGCTGGAATATGAACCTGGTCCGATCTTTTAGCCTCAAAGATACGCAGGCTTATATTGTCGGTGATGACAATACTTGGATTCTTGCTTTCCGCGGCACGGAGCCCAGCAAAGTCGAAGACTGGATTACCGATTTCGACGCCAAACAGATCAACGGACCGGGCGGAAAAGTCCATGAAGGATTTTTTGTGGCACTCTCGTATGTGTGGAGCGATATATGGAACACACTAAAAGAGGATCGCGGATTTCGCAGTCTATGGGTGACAGGTCACAGCCTGGGTGGCGCACTCGCTACTTTGGCAGTAGCCAAACTGAGGCAGGAAAGAGGGTATCCGGTCAATGGGCTGTATACCTTCGGTCAGCCGCGTGTCGGTGACGATGATTTTGCCAGCCATTTCAATCAGGATTTTGGCGCGTATACCTACCGCTTTGTGAACAATAACGATGTCGTCCCACGCGTCCCAACCCGCCTGATGAATTATCGTGACACTGGCACGTTCAAATATTTCGATCAATATGGCAAGGTCAACGACAAGATCACATGGGACCAAATCCTGCTCAAACGAGTCGGCGAACGCATAGAAGATATCCTGGGCTTGGACGATCTCAAAGACCATGAGATGACCAACTACTTGAGAAACCTGGCATGGTTGGCGAATCCAAAACTACCGAAGGCTAGATAGATATTTGAAAGACTCCCCTATATAACTCAACCAAATCATCTAAGATGATTTGGTTGAACTTCGATGATCGCAGTGCGAGGTTGCAACGCTTGACCCGCAAGTGCGTCGTTCGTCAACAAATTCGCGGCGGCTTCAATGAAGATAAAAATCTCAGATCATCTCGTAAGCTTTTTCTCCATGCAAGGCTTCATCCAGGCCAATCTCCTCTTCCTGCGCAGTAACCTTAACGGGAGTGATTTTGTTGATCAGCCACAACATGCTGTAGGAAACTATGAATGCGTACACGGACGAGCCAACCACGGCAACCAATTCTTTCAGGAAGAAAGAAGCGTTGCCTAAAAGCAGACCATTCGAGCCAGCCGCATTCACAGCCAGGTCTGCAAAGATACCTAATGAGATAATCCCCAGCAGTCCTCCAACTCCGTGCACACCCCAAACATCGAGGGCATCGTCCAGTTTCCAGCGGTTCTTCAACGAGATGGCAAAATAGCAAACGATACCGGAAGCACTGCCAATGATCGCCGAACTGGTCGGTGTGACATATCCTGCCGCGGGTGTGATGGTTGCCAGTCCTGCCACAGCACCGGTCAAGAGTCCCAAGAACGTCGGTTTCTTTTCAAATATCCAGGCCATGATCATCCACATGATCGCCGCAAAGGATGCGGCAATATCCGTGTTCAGAAAAGCGGTTGCAGTGACGGCATCCACTTTCAGTTCGCTCCCCGCATTGAATCCATACCAGCCAAACCACAACAAGCCAGTTCCCAGAGCGACCAACGGAATGCTATGCGGACCTTTATCCGGGAACATGCGTTTGCCAACAAATAGCACGGAAGCGAGGGCAGCCATGCCAGCAATATTGTGAACTACAATGCCGCCAGCAAAATCAAGCACGCCCCATTCTTGTAAAAGCCCACCGCCCCAAATCATGTGAACCATTGGGAAGTAGACGACTAACAACCATGCCACCAGGAAGATCAAGTAGGCGTTGAACCGCACTCGATTGGCAAAAGCGCCAGTGATCAACGCTGGGGTGATGATGGCAAACATCATCTGGTAGGCAATGAAAACGAACAGGGGAATTTGACTGCTGGCGAGCGCCGAAGTGACATCCACGCCGCGCAGGAAAGCATTATCAAGATTGCCAATCACTCCTCCGGGGTTACCGCTAAAACATAACGAATAGCCCACTGCATACCAGACGACCGTTGTAAGACCCATCGAGACGAAACTCTGGATCATAATGGTGAGGACGTTCTTACGTCCGACAAGCCCACCATAAAAAAAAGCCAGCCCGGGAGTCATTAACATGACTAGGCTGGTTGCGACTAACATGAAGCCGGTGTTGCCAGTGTCGAACATAATGTTTCTCCTTTTGTAATTGGATACAATGGAATAACTGAGACGATTATAGCGCTGAATTATTCGCACCATGCAGGATTTGAATTCTGTTCAGGTGCTAAAGGTTTTCCACGCTGACTCTCGTTATGCTAAATCGTCACTATCCCAGACTCCCCCAATTCCGACGATTTAATTGCTGCATCCGCAACCCAAATTTTCATTGTCGTATTTGGGGGCACTTACAGTATGCTTCGCGAAGATGTCCGAAGGACAGAGAGGGTAGCGGTATAATCTCCTTCAACCATGCAGCCCAACTTTTTATCACCACAGAAAAGAAATCGTCCCCATACCATCTCCCGCGGGAGCCCCACAGGGATGCTTCGCGAAGGGACAAACCGACACGCCGATCAATCATCTCAATCAGGGTGAGGTCATGACCACACGCATCGAAAAGTCCGTTTTCATTAGTGCCTCGTTCATCAATAAATTCGCGGCAGCTTCAGCGATGCGCCGTAGTGATTCATATCGGGTTCAGGATATTGTATATTTTGATATACATGAGATACAATAAAAATCTCTCGCGACATATGTTCCATCCGCTTACCCAAAGGAGACTATCATGAAGGGTTTTGTAAATATCACTTTGGATCACACCAGCTCGAGCAGGCCCAGCATTATTATAGATAAACTCAACAAAGTACCTAACATAAAATTTGCACATTTGGTGACTGGCATCGTGGATGCCATCGCATTCGTAGATGCACCAAATCCGGGTGATTTTCGCGATGCCCTGTTTGCGATCAGTAAAGTCAGTGGTGTAGCCTCCACGAACACGAATGTTGTGTTGTAGGCAGATCAGCCTCCTTCTTGTGCTTGCCGCGAGCTTGATCTCGCATTCTGCTGCTTACGCCCTGACCCAAACTGGGAGCGACTGTACTTTGCAGGGCGCTCAATCTCAGCCGACAAAAATCAACGCCAGCCTCATCCTGGATTGTTTTCGCACGGGTCAGCCAATCCACATAAGAGGAGCTGAGATTGCAGGCGATCTTGACCTGACATTGCTCAGACAAAAAGACTCGCCCAGTATCATTTCGATTGCCACGCCTGTGACGATCGTCGAATCGCATTTCACCGGTGCAGTCATTGGCGCAGACACGGATCAGGGAATCACTGTCAGCTTTGAAGAGCTGATCAATTTTCAAGCCACAATTTTTGATGGACGCGTCAATTTGGCTGGCGCGCAATTTAAACAAGCGGTCAACTTTTCAGGAACACAATTTAAAGCTTCGGTTGACTTCACCCAAACCCGGTTCGATCTGAGCGTCTCGTTCAATCAAGCGAGTTTTGGCGGGGAATCCGATTTCCTTTTGACTCAGTTTTCAGGCGGGGCAGATTTTGTGGAAACCCATTTTGAGCACGGAGTAAATTTTCTCCAAGCTCAATTCGACAAAGACTCGGATGCCTTCTTTTTCAAAACAGAGTTCAATGGGGAAACATTTTTCGATCAGGCACGTTTTGCTGCACCGGCAGTCTTTATGCAGGCAAAATTCAAAGGACCGATCCAGTTTGATGGTGCAGTATTTCAGGCAGATGCCTCGTTTCGGGAGGCGGCCTTTCATCGCGTCCAGGCAACTGATACGGTCTCATTTGCTGGGGCATCGTTTGTCACGCTCGATCTCAACAAGGCCCAATTTGAAACAAAACAACTGGACTTGAGCGATGCTTCTTACAAAAGTTTGACTGACCTCGATTTCAACCCGGCACTGTTGGCTCCGCCGAAAGATATGGATGTGCATCGTGCCATGCTCGTCAACTTGGAATCCAATTTTAAATCTCAAAACCTCCTACCCTTGGCAAATGAAATCGCGTATCAGCAGCACATCCTTGAGCGTGAGGCAAAACCTCCCTTGGTGCAGTCTATTGAATTTGTCTTTCTCGATATGCCATTCGGATATGGCTTAAAACCGTCCCGCGCGCTGATTACATCCCTGATCATGATTTTGGTGTTTTCGATTTTCTACTATCCAGCCGGTATCATCCGTCTCGCGCCGATAGCACCACCCAGACCCCGCGAACGCAGACTAGCCATGCGCCTGTCTGAGCTGCCCATGGCGCGAGATGATGAATTTCCCGACCTAGTCAAGAAAGACCTGGTGCAGCGACAGATGTTTCCACGAGTTGCGCGTGCCTGGCAGGCGATTAGTTTCAGCTTTGGGGTATTCACAAAGATCAGTTGGGGTGAGTTCGTGGCCGTGAAATATAAAACGATTGTGCTGCTCGAGTGGCTATTGGGCTTGGTAATGCTGGCGGGATTGGTCTTCTCGCTGACCAACACCAATCCATTATTGAACGCACTGTTTAAGTCCATACTTTGATCAGGGGTCGACTTGGGAAAATCTCCTTCATGGTGACCCGCTGAGATCCGTAAGGCGATAGCATGGAGTGCCAGGTTGCAGTTATACACGTTTTTCTTCTACAGACTTCCGAAGCCTTTTTCTATGGCGATATAATCCTCGCAAGGAAACATTCATGAAAGGGCACGCAGAAAAGAATTCGACTCCATACCCTCTCCCTGCGGGAGCCCCACAGGGGTGTTGCGCGAAGGGACAAACCGTTCCACCGATTAACCGTCACAATCAGGGTAAGATCTCACCCATGACGCGGCGGATCGAAAAGAGCGTTTTCATCAGCTACCGCCACACGAACGTATTGTGGGCAAAGTATATGCGATAGGCGATCTAATTTTTGCAAGGGAATATATCAGTCATATGCGAATCTTCATCACAGGCGCATCGGGGTTCATTGGTGGGGCAATTGCAAAAGGATTATCTAATTCTCACGAGGTTCGCGCAATGTCGCGTTCTACACAGAGTGATGAAGTTATTCGCGCATTGGGAGCGACGCCGATGCGGTGCGAATTGGGAAAGGTGAAACCCGAGCACCTTGAGGGCTGCGAAGTGATCATCCACTGTGCGGCGTTCGTCAAACAATGGGGCGCGCGCGAGGAGTTTTGGCAAACCACCGTGGATGGGACTGCGCAAATCCTTGATGCAGCGAAGAAAGCTGGCGTTTCGCGTTTCATCAATATTGGCACGGAGTCAGTTCTGTTTTATGGACAGCACATGCATAACCTGGACGAGACCCTTCCCTACCCTGAGCACACACCATTTTTGTATCCCGAAACAAAGGCTGCTGCCGAAAAGCTTGTGCTGACGGCAAACACACCGAACTTTACAACAATATCCATCCGTCCCAGATTTGTATGGGGACCCGGTGACAACACCATCCTGCCAGTGGTAAAGAAGGCGATCGACCGAGGGATGTACATGTGGATCGATCAGGGACGTGCGCAAACGGTCACTACGCATATCAACAATGTGGTCTATGCCGTGACCCTGGCATTAACGCGCGGACGCGGCGGTCAAACGTATTTCGTCACGGACGATTCACCGACAACCGTCCGCAAGTTTCTCACAGCCTTGCTTGAGACTCAGGGAATAAAAATGACAAAAAACTCGATCCCATCCCCTTTGGCGCGGATGTTGGGTATCGGACTCGAACTAATCTGGGAAACTTTGGGGTTGAAATCCGAACCCCCGCTGACGCACTTCGCCGCCGCGATGGCATCGAGCGACTGCACCATTCGCATTGACAAGGCTCGCGCAGAGCTTGGTTATGCTCCCGTGATCACCATAGAGCAGGGACTGGCGGAGTTGGCAGCGGTATAATCTTCCTCAACCATGCAACCAAATTTTTCATCATCACAGAAAAGAATTCGTCTCCATACCCTTCGCGAAGCACCCCACAGGAGGGGGACAAACCGACTCGCCGATCAATCATCTCAATCATGGTGAGGTCCTAACCCCATGCATCGAAAAGTCCGTTTTCATCAATTCATAACAAATAGTAAAATTACCAAATGAAAGTTCCTTTAGCAAAACATTTTATTGTTACCCAAATAGAGGTGGGTAAACGAGGAAGAAATGGCAAAGGTCTTTATTTCCTATTCTCGCAAAGATATAGAATTTGCAAAGCGGCTCACCGGGGAATTGCAAAAGAGCGAGCTTGATTTTTGGATCGATTGGAAAGGCATTCCACCCACTGTAGATTGGTGGCGTGAGATCGAGAAAGGCATAGAGGAAGCGGATGTCTTTCTCTTCCTCATCAGCCCGGATTCAGCCAAATCAAAAATCTGTGGACAGGAAATAGATACGGCAGTTAAGAACGGGAAGCGGATCATCCCTGCGGTGGTGCGCGAGATCCAATGGGAAGATACTCCGCCCAAGCTCGGGCATCTCAACTATATCTTTTTCAGTCGCGATGAAAGCTTCGATGCTGCTGTCCAAAAATTATTGACTGCCATTCATACAGACTACGAATGGGCAGCGACGCACCGCCGCTTACAGGTGAAAGCATTGGAGTGGCAAAGAAAAAATAAAGAAAACAGTTTACTCCTGAGGGGCAAAGATTTACAGGAAGCTGAATTCCAACTTACTGCAAACTCATCTAAAGAACCATACCCCACAGACTTACTGCTTGAACATGTTTCCGCGAGCCGCAGCGCGGAAGATAGGCAACATTGGTTATCACGGCGCAGCAGGGTCATCATTTCCATCATTGGAGTTGTATTATTAGCAATAATTGGATTGGCGATGACTGGGATATTCAATCGTTTTATTTACCGACCTGTGGACATGGAAGATTATTGGGTGATCATCCCTGCAGGGAAGTTTTTAATGGGAAGTTCGGATGAACAAATAGCCAAGGCTTTGAAACTTTGTTCATATTGTGTTTTCTCCGACGAGCAGCCTCAGCATTGGGTTGACCTTCCTGAATATCAAATTGGAAAATACGAAATCACCAATCGCCAGTATGCCCAGTGTGCGAAGGCGGGGGTTTGTGCCGGAAAGGCATATGCAACAGACACGGCATTTCATCCCGTGGTGAATGTCACATGGTATGATGCCAAGACCTACTGCGAATGGGCAGGCGTCCGCCTGCCAACCGAAGCTGAATGGGAAAAAGCTGCAAGCTGGGATGACGGGACAAAAACAAAGCGCACGTACCCCTGGGGCGAGACGATGGATTGTTCTTATGCGAATTATAATGGCAAGGACGGCGGAAATGACTTTTGCGTCGGTGAGACAACGCCCGTTGGCAGCTATGAAAGCGGAAAAAGCCCATATGGCTTATATGATATAGCGGGCAATGTTTGGGAATGGGTCAGTAGTTTGTATATGTTTTATCCTTATCTTCCAGATTTCGGGCGCGAAGATATGAGTTTAGAGGCTTTCCGAGTGCTGCGGGGTGGCTCGTGGACCAGCGTCGATTACAGCATACGTTCTGCCCTCCGCCGCTCGTACGATCCCGCGAACTCCGACCAGGATCTCGGTTTTCGGTGTGCCCGTGATTCATCCCCGTAGGGAGCTCATCACAAATGGCAAGTGTGAATACAGAAGGATGAATAATTAGGGTTGAGGGCGTATAATCCTCGCAAGGAAACATCCATGACAGGGCGCACAGAACAGAAATCGTCACAAAACCCTCTCCCTTCTCCCCTAAAGGGGAGAAGCTGAGTGTCTCGCAATCAACGAATAAAAATCAACACAATACCCTCTCCCCGCGGGAGAGGGACAAACCGACACGCCGATCAATCATCTCAATCAGGGTGAGGTCCTAACCCCGCGCATCGAAAAGACCGTTTTCATTAAATGCTACTAAGCCCACTCTATTCAATACAAATATCATGCCATCTAATAATCAATTCAAGCCTTTGCCGCTAGACCTCGATGGTGTTATTTCTTCATTCAAAGAGCATATTAAGCAGAGTGAAAGATATGTCAAAGACTTTGAAAAGCGACATTTCAATGGTATACGTGAAAAGGCAATAATATATTGTCTACAACATGCAGTAGATCTTGCAAAAGGCTGCCTTGCCGCAGTAGAAAACGAACTGCCAGACTCGACAACCACATTGAGTCGTGCAATTCTTGAAACTTTATTTTGGACGAGATACGTATCAATCTCTAAGGAGAACGCTCAAGAATTTACTGATGCACCTTTTCATGAGATGAAACGAACAGCTAGGAAAAACCTTAAGGCTGGCTATGCCCGCGTGAGCCAAATTGACACAAAAGAAGATAAGACAGAAGAAATATTGAATTCAGACTTCATGAAAATAATTCCTAAGAGAATCTTGATTGAAGATGCTGCAAAAGTAGGCGGACTTGAACGCGTATACACTAACATTTACGGGTTTATTTCAATGACTGCTCATGGTCGGGCAATTAATTTGCGAACTAATAAGGAAATAAAAACTGGACTTTACACTTCGTTGAGTGTAGCGCTTGGTGCATTCCAATGCACTGAACTTATAGCCGATGATTGGATTAGCCATCGAAAACAGACAGAGAAAAACATGTTGGTTCGATGTTGGTTCGTATACTAGGAGCTTAATTATCACAGTAAGTTGTAGAACACAGATCGGAATATTCACTTACCGCTAGAGCAGTATAATCCTTGCAAG
>Ga0209131_1000697_pt1 | contig 23752 bp, 25 predicted proteins | sample GraSoi_2013_40cm_FD_185826 | JGI IMG/M metagenome (GOLD analysis project Ga0209131, IMG submission 185826) | Grasslands soil microbial communities from the Angelo Coastal Reserve, California, USA - Sample 9_17_2013_40cm (SPAdes) (version 2) | ecosystem: Environmental > Terrestrial > Soil >... | reverse complement strand
CATAGAGTTGATTCGGCCCCTGAATCAAACAGCGATACGGATCACACAAAATTATCTTTGCACCCATCCCCACCAATTTGTCTGTAAAATACATACGTCCCGAGAACATCCAGTCATGGAACATAATGGAGCCTGTTGCCTGGGTTGCTACCGTGATTGCAATACTAATTAAGTCCGTTGGGAACGCGGGCCACACATTTGTTTTGACTTCAGGAATTGCGCCATCTAAATCTGGATTAACTTTCAGCTCCTGGTCAGCAGGGACGATTAAGTCATCCCCATCCACCTGCCATCGAACTCCCATCCGCTCAAAAATATGAGCAGTCATTTGCAGGTTCTTGACTCCGGCATTTTTAACTCGCACGGTTCCATGCGTCACAGCCGCGGCGCCTACAAAACTAAGCACTTCCAAATAATCGGGTCCAATCGTGAATTCGCCGCCATGCAAATTTTGCACGCCATGAATATGCAAAGTATTTGAACCAATTTCTTCGATCTGCGCCCCAAGCCCATTTAAGAAGTGACACAATTCCTGAACATGCGGCTCAGAGGCAGCATTTCGTAAGACGGTATCACCCTTGGCTTTTACGGCCGCCATGATGGCGTTCTCAGTGGCGGTGACACTCGCTTCATCTAACAGAATTTCTGCGCCATGCAAATGATTTGCGTTAAATGTAAAACCGCGATCATATTCCACGTCCACGCCCAAGGTTCGCAAAGCGAGAATATGCGTATCGAGCCTGCGACGCCCAATTACATCTCCACCTGGAGGAGAAAGTTTAAACTCGCTAATCCTCGCAGACATGGGTCCTGCCAACAAGATGGAAGCCCGAATGCGGCGACAAAGGTCTGGGTCGAGGTCCGCAGGCTCGAGGTCCCGAGCAGTGATGCGCCAAGAAGTTTCATCCAGATTTTCGACCTCGGCGCCCAAGCTTTCAACGAGTCGCCTCATTACGCTCACGTCCTTGATCGGCGGGAGATTTCGTAAGATGATCGGCTCGTCGGTCAATAAACAGGCGGCAATCAACGGGAGCGCAGCATTTTTATTTCCTGCAGGGGTAACTTCACCATTCAATGGAACCCCACCTTCAATCACAAATTTATCCATATTCATCTCCAGAGAAATAACGCCGAGATTGTAAGGCAGATTGGGCGCTTCGGCAAGCACATTACAGTTCGCTTACATGGCGTAACAGGCAAACTATGGGCTGTGCTTTGGACTATAATAAATGGAATGAATATTATGCTCTTATTTCCCATCATTCTTGGTTGGCTAGCAGGATATTTTGTAAACTATGCGTCAGATATCCTGCCGCTCACTCGCCGATTTAGCTCGCCCGTATGCCTACACTGCCAAACACCCTTTTCCTGGGCAGATTATTTGACATTCCATGCGTGTCGTTCCTGCGGAAAAGGACGAAGCCTGCGAACATACCTTGTCCAAATATTGGCTGTCGCCTCATTCATCTACTTCTGGTTGCTCCCGTCCAAAGCAGTTGGATTCTGGCTAGGAGCGATTGTCCTTATTTACTTTGGGGTCATCACTGTCATTGATCTTGAACACCGGTTAATTTTGCATCCCACCAGTTTGTTTGGTGCAATCCTTGGTTTGATCGTCGGGACTTTTATTTATAGTCACAAATATGGTTTGCTGGGCGGCATCGGTCAGTCACTGCTGGGCGGGATCATCGGCTTCGGGATCATGTTCATCCTCTATCAATTTGGGGCCTTAGTCGCACGATACCGCTCACGAAAAATGCAAGCCGCCGGGCAGGCTGATGATGATGAGGAAGCGCTAGGTGGCGGAGATGTTTATCTGCTAGGTGTATTAGGGTTAATGCTTGGGAAATCCTTCATTCTGAATGCACTGATTCTTGGGGTATTGTACGGAGGTATTGTCAGTCTGCTGTTTATTATTGCCCTCTTAATACGGCGCAGATATTCAAGCGATGCATTAATGACCTTTATCCCCTACGGACCTTATTTCATTATTTCAGCCTTTTATTTGTTGTTTTTATGATTTGCAATAGTGTCGATAGGTAATTAGTACAAACGTCTCATTGGGCTGGACGAGTTGACCAGTAAACTAAAGAATAGATTTATTAGAGAATAGGACTTTTATTTATGCTATCAAAAAAATTAAACACTAAGAAGAGTAAGGCTCAGGCAATGGTGGAATTCGCCATTGCGTTGCCGGTTCTGTTATTATTGTTATATGGGATTTTGGAAATCGGACGATTTATCTTCCTTTATTCCACTATTGTCAACGCCAGCCGGCAAGCAGTTCGCTACGGCGCCACTACCGGAACGGGAAATGGTACCGGAGACGTAAACGAAAAACGCTACCAAGATTGTGATGGTATTCGCAAAGTTGCAAAAGACCTTGCCTATATAAGCAGTTTCAGTGACAGCAGTATCACTATTCAAAATGACATGGGGCCAAACGATAATTCACCAATAACTTACTGTACAGCAGGGATGTTAACTGATCCATCCTTTGCGCCAATAGATAATAATCACCGTATAACTGTTAAAATATCCAAGCTATTTGTACCGATCATCCCGAAGCTGGTGCCATTCGCCCAAAGAACGATCACGGCTTCCAGTTCTCGTACTATCATTGTAGGTGTATCTATTGCCACTCCTGTACCAGCCCAGGTAGCGTCGGTCACTACGATTACAACCGATACGCCCGACCCTTCGGATACAGGGCAATCTGTCACTGTGACTGTGACTGTAACTGGCGGCGGGGCAAGCCCCACCGGCACTGTCGCTATCACGGGCGCAGATACAAATTGTACAATTACTCTTCCCGCCACTAGTTGCACCGTAATTTTCAATTCGGGCGGCAGTAAGTTACTGAGTGCTTCCTACGGTGGTGACACAGCTTATCTTCCAAGCAGTGATACTGAAACTCATAACGTTCGATATCCTACGACCACATTAATTACATCCATTTCTCCAGAACCTTCGACATCAGGCCAGGCAGTCCAGATAAATTTCACAGTCAGCGCGGCTAGTGGCATACCCGCTGGCACGGTAACTGTCACAGGTGCAAGTACGGCCTGTAACAACATCACCCTAAACGCGAGCGGCTCCGGCACTTGCAGTGTGACTTTCACATCTGCAACCACTGTTACAAAGACGCTAACAGCCACATACACTCCTGCTGTTGCAGACACCACTCATACGGCGAGTAGTGGAACCGCAGACCATGATGTGATCATCAATTTAGATACCATCACCCGAATCACGAGTATTTCACCTGAGCCATCGGTCATTGGTCAAGCAGTTACTGTCTCGGTTAAAGTAGTTGGTTTAACAACACCAACTGGCACGGTCAATATCACTGGCGCAGATACAAATTGTACAATCACGTTATCCAACGGGGTTGGCAGTTGTAGTACTGTGAACTTTAATTCGGCTGGGAACAAGACTCTTACTGCGACGTATGTCCCTGCTCCTGCTGGTAGTCACAATGCCAGCAGCACAACCAAGGCACATGCGGTCAACCTCCAACCTACCGTCACAACCATCACCGCTGATGATCCGGACCCGTCTCAAATAGGAGGTTCTGTAACCGTCACGGTCACCGTCACCGGCGGGACAACAACTCCCACTGGCACAGTAACCATCAGCGGCGCAGATACAAGTTGTGTCATCACCCTCGTGAATGGTACTGGCACTTGTAACGTAGTTTTCAGCTCATCGGGCTCAAAAACATTGGCAGCCTCTTATAGTGGCGATTCTTTACACGCTGTCAGCAGCAATACGGCTGCTCACACAGTTAGTGTCAACATTTCCACAATAGTACCAAGTTGTAACCTCATTACTCATGGCCCCATTACTAAGACCGGAACCACAATGACCATGACGATCACAAATCCATATGTCTTCCCCTTGACCACAGGGGCTGGCAGCGTGACCTGGAATAATGACAAGGGTCATCAAACCGGAGGTGACAAAACCCTAAGCCTGCAAAGCATCGTCATTGGCAGTACAAATGTTTGGACTGGAAGTTCCAGTAATGTGTCAACCATACCCTGGACTAACACAGCGGTTATTCCAGCAAGCACCACGGTAACGATCACCTTTACATTTCACCAAACTTACGATAACTTTGATGGTACTGAAAGTATTTTCATTAATTTGACCACGCCTGGCTGCGAAAGCAACCCAATTACATCAGGATGAAAAGAGTAACTATGAAAAAGATAAAACACGAACAAGGACAAAGTCTGGTTGAGATGGCGGTTAGCCTTGTCCTGCTGCTCTTGCTCCTTTCTGGCGCAGTGGAGTTTGGTATGGCGTTCTTCCAGTATATTCAACTGCGCGATGCGGTTCAGGAAGGCGCATTCTACGGATCGATTGCTCCGACTGACGAAGTTGGTATCAGAAGCCGCACACGAGGCGCATCCGACACGCCAATTAAACTTTCTGATACCACACTAATTCCTGATAGCAAGATTGGGATCACGTACACTGGATCGGCTTGTGAAGACACTGGCAATGCCATCACAGTGACAATTAGTTATGATCATACAATCTTCATGCCTTTCATGTCCGGAGCGCTGGGAGGAAGAACTACGATTCCTTTAAAAGCAAGTGTAACGGATACCATTCTGTCACCTGGATGCACACCGTAATACAAGTTGATCGAAGCTACAAATTATCCAACAGGCTGAGCTTAGCTAACAACGAGGCTCAGCCTGTTTCATATTAATCAGGTAATCTGTTTTCCCAGTAGCTGAACTAATACTTTACAAGGGGATGACAGCGACCCCGCAATTTGCGGGGTGACAAGGCTAAGGGTTCTCCGTCGCGGGCTGGAGTTATTTTTGACCTTATCCTGTCCTTCGGGTGTAACACCATCACCTATATTGTCTTTCCCTTCAAAAAAATTAATTTTGCAACAACGCCGGGTTAGTAAGCACGCGGATAAAACTGCAAAGAAATGGTAAATACGAGGTGGGGCATAGAGGCTTATACTAATCGCTATACTTTAATTATCCAATCCCTTAATCTCGGAGGAACCTCTATGTGTGGAATCGTCGGATATATCGGTCCGCGTGACGCGACACCGATCATCATCAATGGTTTGAAAAGACTCGAATATCGCGGCTATGATTCGGCTGGGATCGCTATCTGGAACAATAGTCAACTTGAAGTGCGAAAAGACGCGGGCAAGTTATCCCAATTAATTGATCTCGTCAGCAAATCCCCCATCGCAGGTGCGCCGGGCATCGGTCACACCCGTTGGGCGACCCATGGCGCGCCGAATGCGCGGAATGCACACCCACATCTTGGGCAGACTGGGCGGGTCGTGGTTGTGCAAAATGGCATCGTGGAAAACTTCCTTGAACTCAAGGATGAGTTAATGGCTGAGGGTATTGAGTTTCAATCGGATACCGATACTGAAACGATTGTGCATCTGGTGGAACATTATCTTGCCACGGGGATTGGCTTGGTGGAAGCTGCCCGAAAGACCTTTAAACAAATTCAGGGCGCGAACGTGGTGGTGCTCATGTCTGCCGATGAGCCAGATAAGATCGTAACCGCGCGCATTGGTAACGCCGGCGGCGTGGTGCTTGGTATGGGAGATGGCGAAAATTTTATTGCCAGCGACACGCCGGCCATCATGGACCACACCCGTAATGTGATCTTTCTAGAGTCACATCAAATGGCAGTTGTGACACGCGATACCCTGACTATCGAAACACTCGATGGCGCCAAGGTAAAACCTGTAGTCCACGCTGTTTCATGGGATCCGATCTCTGCCGAAAAGGGCGAATATCGTCACTTCATGCAAAAGGAAATTCACGAGCAGGTGCGTGCTTTGACAGATACACTGGCGGGTCGTGTGGATTTCGTAAACGGAAAAATCCGTTTACCTGATCTAAAATTGACCGAGGAACTCGCCAGAAAAATAGAGAAGATTTATATTACTGCCTGCGGTACCGCTGCCTATGCGGGTATGGTCGGTAAATATTTGATCGAGAAGATCGCGCGCATCCCTGTTGAAGTTGTGATCGCCTCTGAATTCCGATATAGCGACCCGATCTTGAATGATAGAACTGTGGTACTCGCCATCTCGCAATCTGGTGAAACGGCAGACACGCTGGCAGCCATGGAAGAGGGCCGCAGCAAAGGAGCAATCATCTGGAGTATCGTGAATGCGATCGGCTCCCAAGCCATGCGTGTGGCGGATGGATTCGTCTCGATGCAAACCGGACCGGAAATTGGTGTGGCTTCCACGAAAGCTTTCACAGCCCCGCTTGTAGACCAGTATATGCTCGCGATTCTGCTCGCAGATTTGCGCGGGACGATCGATGAAAAGACTCGCAAGGAATTGGTCGCTGATCTGCGACTCGTGCCTGATCTGGTGGGTCGCACGCTCGACCGGGATGCTGATGTTGAAAAGGTAGCCTATGCAATGAAAGATATTCGCGACTGCTTGTATCTAGGGCGCGGCATTAATATGCCGATTGCGTATGAAGGCGCATTGAAATTAAAGGAAATCTCTTACATCCATGCTGAAGGTTACCCGGCGGGGGAGATGAAACACGGACCAATCGCATTGATCGACGAACACATGCCGGTTTTGTGTCTTGCGCCCAAAGATCCCTGGCACGAAAAAATGATCTCGCAGATCCAGCAAGCCAAGGCGCGGAATGGCATCGTGATCACCGTGGCAACAGACGGAGATGAATTGGTAAAGGGCATGTCCAACCACATCCTTTGGGTTCCTGAAACACCCTGGATGCTCTCGCCGATCATCACCGTACTGCCTCTACAATTGCTCGCGTATCATATTGCCACCTTGCGCGGCTTGGATGTGGATCAACCAAGGAATCTGGCGAAAAGCGTGACCGTGGAGTAATCTAAGAGTTGGTTACAAGGTGGAGTACTTTTCGGTGATATCAATTATCAAATTCGTAGACTGATGTGTATGAGTTGTGAATGTATAATGTGCATAACTAAAAAATAGATTGAAGTAATAAGTTTAAGCATGATAGGAGTTCGATGATGAAAAATATTAAATCTCAAGAAAAGGGCCAGGCACTCATCCTGATTGCGTTGGGCATGGTCATCCTCATTGGGTTTGCCGCCCTGGCAATTGACGGGAGTATGGTGTTTTCTGACAAACGTCATGCCCAAAACGCCGCAGACACTTCAGCCATTGCAGCAGCCTTGGCAAGAGGCAAAGATAATACTGTGAATTATGTTACCGTAGCCACAGACCGCGCAACCTCCAATGGCTATACGGACAACCAATCCACAAAATTTGTAACTGTCACAGGTGTAGCTTCACCAAGCGGCGTCTGTCCCGAGACGGGCTTGGATATTACAGTCAAAATTGATTCTGCTGTCAAAACCACTTTTGCCAGGGTGCTGGGCTGGACGCAATTAGTCAACCACGTTTCCGCTACCGCGCGTTCCTGTGACCTTATTCCCCCCAAGCCACTTTATTCAGGCAGTTCGGTGTGGTCCACCCAGACAAATGATGCATGCAATGGGACAAGCTCCCAAAGCATCCACAACGGAGGTAGCGGTACCGTTAATTTATATGGTGGTGGTCTCGGATCATCTGACCCCTTGAATAAGTGCATCGACCTTGATGGAGGCCACACTCAATTGCTTAAAAATGATGATGGTATGTGCGCAACCATAACCACAGTCGGCTCATCCACAACCAACCTTGGCGGGGTTGGGGGACTTTGTGACATTAGCAGTAACATAGTAACCAATAAGCCTCCTATTTCTTCTCCTGCGGATCTAGGTATTACCTGCTCAGGCAATGCAACCACATCTGGTGATACCATGAGTCCAGGAAATTTTACAGGTAGTTTTCCACCCAATAACGTCACAACACTTAACCCTGGCACCTATTGTATCAGCGCTGGCAACGGTAGCTTCAAGTTGACCGGGGGGACGCTTACAGGCACCGGTGTGACGATTGTGATGAACTCCGGGTCTCTCGACTGGGGTGGAAATTCTGAAGTTCATTTAACAGCGCCCACCAGCGGCACCTATAAAGGGCTGTTGATCTATTATCCTCTCAGCAATAGCAGCGATTTAAGTATGGTAGGCACCGGCGATAATACTTTTAGTGGAACAATACTAGCCCAAAACTCACATTGCAAATATGCTGGTAATAGTAATGGTGCTAAACAGACGATCCAGTTTATCTGTGGTAGCTGGGAGACAACTGGGACAGCCGATCTGAATATTGTTTACAACGCCAGTCTATTTTACGAACCTAACACGCCAGCTAGCGTTTCGCTTATATATTAGAATAACAGAAATAAGTTGATAAAAAATCGGTGTGCATTGAGCATACCGATTTTTTATTTGCGAATTTTAATAGTACGATGTAAGAAGTGTGAACTGGGAAATAGCCTCAAAATACCTCAAGAGAGTATCAGTAAAGCTAAGTAGCTACCGATCTATCGTCAGTACTTTTGGATGATGGAACTGTAACATTTTCTTATAATAAAATGAGATAAAATGTGGGTAATTATCCGTTTAACAGATTTGCAAGGAGTATTTCATTATGATCAATAAACCCAATGAAAAAGGACAAGCGCTGATCGTTGTAGCACTGGCGGCCATGGTGCTATTTGGGTTTGCGGCCCTCGCAATCGATGGCAGCGCTGCGTTTTCCGATAAACGTCATGCCCAAAATGCGGCAGATACCGCCGTCATGGCTGCCGCGCTTACTTATGCCCACGGAAATACTGATATGGTCACGGTGGCGCAAAACCGGGCTACCTCAAATGGTTACAACGGCACAGGAAAAAATACCGTCACTGTAACAGTGACAGATACTGCTCCAGGTGTATGTCCTGTACTGACAAAGGGTAAGGAGATCAAGGTGGATATCGTTTCCTACATTGACACTTCCCTGGCGCGCGTCATTGGTCAAAACCAACTCATCAACAAAGTTTCTGCAACCAGCCGTACCTGCCTTTCCTATATAGGACCTCCCTTTGACGGCAATGCCATTGTTTCACTGGCTCCATCAGGCAATGGTTTTGATGCCCATGGCACACCAAATTGGAACATCACGGGCGGCGGAATTATGTCTAACTCAAACAGTTCATCTGCAGCAACTTGTGGTGGTGCTGCCGGGGTTAACGCACCAGGTGTAACCGTAGTTGGTGGAACTGGATTGGGTAGTTGTTATACGGGTCCTGCCCCAACCACCGGCGCAACTCAGCTAAATTACTCAAGCTACTCTGGCTTATTTCCTCGCCAACCTGCTTGCAATGGCACGGCTTCTTACTCTGGCGGACAATGGCACCCACAAGCTGGCACAGACGGAAGTAATGCACAATTTGTTGCTAATAGCAAAACCCCAGATTTTGCACCTGGGTTATATTGTATTACTGACAGTCCCGGATCATTTCATGACACGATCACTGGAACAGGAGTTACTTTTTACATAACGAGTCAAAATTTCGTACTTAGACTCAACGGTGGTGGAGGTATTGAAGCCTCTGCGCCAACCAGCGGTGAGTATAAAGGTGTATTAATGTATCTTGCACCGCAAGTCAGCGGTGGCACACTCTCGTCTACCCAACAAATAGATCTACGTGGAAATGGGAACGGCGGTATAGTTGGTAGTATCATTGCTCCTTCTGCAGCCGTCACCATGTTCGGTAATTCGGGTACGGGTGCAATTGATAGTCAGATAATTGCTTATCATGTTGACTCTGGCGGAAATGCAGATATTACACTTACCTATCAAGCCAGCGCCAACCAAAATGTTTCATCACCAGTATTCCTGACATTACTAAAGTAAATAACAAAGCTCAAAAAGCGACGCCTAACCGGCGTCGCTTTTTGATTCATGTATAATACTTGCCAATTCCACCTCAAGGAGACAAACACATGCGCCCAGAATGGGACTCGTACTTTATGAAAATCGCCTACGCCGTATCTGAACGCAGCACCTGTGATCGTGCCCTCGTGGGCTGCGTTGCTGGTATTTGAGAAGCGGATTCTCACCAGTGGCTCAACGGCTCCCCTGCCGGGCAGGAACACTGCGACGAAGTGGGGCACTTAATGGTGGATGGACATTGTGTCCGCACCATCCACGCTGAGACCAATGCCATTATCCAAGCCGCATTACATGGCGTCTCAACCAAGGGTGCAACCTGTTATGTGACCCATCTCCCTTGTATCAATTGCACCAAAGCGCTGATCAATGCAGGTATTGTCCGCATTGTTTATAGCGTTGCCTACCGCACAGACGAGAACGCCATGAGTTTCTTGAAAGCAGCCAACATTGAGGTTGTCCACCAAGAGTTTATGCTCGAGTCGTAAAAATAATCTTTACAGAGCTAACTACTTTCAAGGACATGTTTTCCAAAATGAAAATATGTCCTTTCTTTTTTGTTCAGAAGTAATCCAGATAAGGAAATTACAATATGGATGTCATTACCCATAACCTGGAGGAATTCCATGAAATCAACCAAGCTTTTTTTTGCAGGCGCAATACTTCTTTCATTGATGTTCTTGGCAACGACGATTGCACCTAAATCCGTCCGCGCAAAGCCGAAAACAATTTCCACTGGTGAATATCCTGATGCCCAGGGCGCGCGTTGTGCAGATGTAAACTACGGTACCGCGATCGAAGGACAAAACGCTCAAAATGCCACCTTCGTGACTGCGCCAAATCCAAATGGCGTCACACTTGTCCATCTAGGGCTGTATGTGGATGAGATCACTGATGTTGATGAAGGAGCAAATCAATATAAGCTGCAGGGCTATGTGGACATGATCTGGTGCGACCCCAGGCTGGCATTCGCACCTACGAACACCAGCACCCAAGCTGATATATTTCTTGAAGATGATGCCCAGGCAAAATTAGATAGCATGTGGTGGCCCAACCTCGAGTTTGTGAACGAGGCGGAGTCTGTCTCCCCGGAAAATCTGGTTTTGTTGATCCATCCAGATGGTACGGTTGAATACCGCGCCAAGATTAATGCCTTGCTATCCTCAGATTTCAATCTCCACGCTTTTCCATTTGATAAACAGGACCTCACCGTCGAAATTGAATCCTTTGAATGGGCTGGCGATACCATGGCATTTCTCCCACGGGACGGAGTTGTTGGCTTCTCAGATGAATTCCGCATCCCTGAATGGAACGTGACTGGCGTCAGCGAAAATGTTGCCAGCAAAAAGGAAATCCGCGACCACAATGAGTTTTCAGAACTTGTGGCAAAAATCCATGTCAGGCGCGACCCGGGTGTTTATATCACCAAGGTGATGATTCCTCTAGGCATTATCATTTTGATATCAATGATCATATTCTGGATGGAAGCGGATGCGTTCGAAGCCCGTCTTGGAGCGTCCATGTCGGGTCTCTTAACCGCAGTGGCATATCAATTCATCGCCTCCCAAAACCTGCCCAAACATGTTTACAACACCTACCTGGATTCTTTTGTCTTCCTATCCTTCCTGGTGATCTTATTCGGGATTGGAGAAAGCGCTTACGTTGTTTGGCTAACCAAGCATGAAAAAGAGGCGCAAGCCAAACAAGTGGATCGCATTTCGCGTTGGTTCATTCCATTACTTTATGTTGCGATGATCTTAGCCCTTTACTTTATATATACAGCGTAAGCACAGACAAGCAAGAAGCCGTTCAGTATTGAACGGCTTCTTGCTTTCTTTTACCCGAAATTCATTCACTGGGGATGATCACCCACAACAAGATATAAAGTAACACGCCTGGCACACCACCGGGAATGAATGAGATCAACATTCCCAAGCGGAACCAAAATGAACTGATCCCAAAGAATTCAGCCAAGCCACCACAAACACCGGCAAGAATTCGGTTGCTCCTTGAGCGTCGCAATACTTTCTTTTGATTTGTCATCATCTTCAACTCCTTTTTTGTTTCAAATAGATTTACGCGAGAGGTCAAAAAAAGTAGCAAACCCCAATAAGAAAAGATAAACAAACCTGGAACCTTTTCGAGGTATACTCCATCTCGAATACAAACTACCCAAGAGGTATAAAACACCCATGAGAGCATGATCTACTCCAACAACCCCAGTCCCGCATCACTCAAAGCAATTGCTGATGTAACCCACACCCCTTTCTGGCTCGACGACCCAGCCAAGCCCAAACCCGAACCACAACTCAATAAAAACATTTCTACTAACCTGCTGGTTATTGGTGCAGGCTTTGCCGGTTTATGGACCGCCCTACTTGCCAAGGAAGAAAATCCAATTCGCGACGTAGTTCTCATTGAAGCCGGAGAAGCCGCCATTGGCGCCAGCGGCCGCAATGGCGGCTTCATGGATGCTTCCCTCACTCATGGCTTTCTCAACGGCTTGTCACGCTGGCCCAAGGAGATCACTACGCTCCATGCCCTCGGTCTAAAGAATCTGGCGGAGATCGAAGCCACCCTCAAACGGCTCAGCATCGAATGTGATTATCAACGCGTCGGCGAAATTGATGTCGCAACCGAACCTTATTTGCTCGACAACTTCAAACAATATATCGAACTTGCCAAACCATACAATATTTTCTTCGAATACCTTGATCGTGAACAACTCCAAAGCATTGTAAAATCTCCGCTCTTTATCGGCGGCATAAAACGAATTGACTCATCTATCGTCAATCCTGCGCAACTTGCTTGGGGACTTCGCAAAGCCTGCCTCAATCTCGGCGTCCATCTTTACGAAAACACACCCGTCACAAATCTTATTGAAGAAAAACATGAAGTGGTCGCTCAAACTCCGCATGGGCAAATCCGCGCGCAGCATGTAGCCCTTGCAACGAATGCCTTTCCGCCTTTACTAAAACGCATTTCGTATTATGTTGTGCCCGTCTATGATTATGTGTTGATGACCGAACCGCTCACACCCTCACAGCGCGAGTCAATTGGCTGGCATGGACGCGAAGGTTTGAGCGATGGCAACAATCAGTTCCACTATTTCCGTACCACAGCAGATGGACGTATTCTTTGGGGTGGATTTGACGCTGTCTATTATTGGAATAATGGTTTTGGGCCGCATCTGGAAAATAACCCCGCTTCATTCGCCCGATTAGCTGAACACTTCTTCCAGGCCTTTCCCCAACTGGAAGGATTGCGCTTCACCCATGCTTGGAGCGGCGCTATCGACACCTGCTCACGCTTCAGCCCCTTTTGGGGAACTGCCCATCACGGTAAGACGGCGTACACCATGGGCTACACCGGTCTCGGCGTTGGTGCAACCAGATTCGGCGCACATGTAATGCTCGATCTATTGGATAACAAAAAAACTGAAAGAACTGTACTTGAATTCGTCCGCACCAAACCGCTACCTTTCCCACCTGAACCTTTACGTTCCATCGGCATCAATCTATCACGCTGGTCTTTGGATCAAGCAGATAGACACGAAGGACGCGAAAATCTATGGCTGAAAACGATGAATTGGCTCGGGCTTGGGTTTGATAGCTAACAAACTGCTCTTGCGCGAACTAAGCCTTCGCGAGAGCAATTTATTTCACCTGCCCAATGCAAACACGCAAGATAAACTTTTATCCTGTCCAATCTTCGTCAACTGCTCTGCCGACTGCCCCATTAACTCTCTCAGTATAGCTTCATCCATTCTGCACAATTCAGGATGCTTCGCAATGATCGCTGCATATGGACAATGACCAAAAATAACACGTGGACCTTGTGAGCCTGCCTCCCAATGCGCGTGATAATTCATTTGATTCAATTTCTCAATAACAAGAGTCAACCTTTTCGCAACAGGTTGACTCTTAAAATTTGACTCACCCGCTAGGCGCTTCGCCAACGCTTGTACTGGAACTGTTGACCCTGCTTCAATCAAAAGTGCATCACTCAACGCGGACAGATTATCCCCCAACGCCGCCTGCGGAATAGAATACACCTTCTCGGGTCTGCCTCGTCTCTCGTGCCCTCGAACAGAAGTTAGCTCCAGGCGTCCATCCGACACCAACACCCGCAAATGATGGCGAACATTTGCCGCAGACATTTTCAACGAGCGTGAAATTTCTCGTGCCGAAGCAGCATGAGTCTTATACAAATAAGCAAGGACTTTCTGGCGGGCAGTTGTCACAGACATATAGTGATTATACTGACTTTCCTATTTATATCAATATATTTTTACACAATTAAATTGACTTTACTTACTCAAGTGCTATAATCCAACTCGTTCGTGTTTAGCGCTTGATTACTGACGAGGAGCCTGATAGAAAAATGGAATTCCAAAACTACATCAATGGCAAGTGGGTCAACGGCCGCAGCACATTTCAGACAATCAATCCCGCCAACGAAGAATTGGTGGCAGATATTGCACAAGCTGATATTGCCGATGTAGATGCCGCAGTCAAAGCTGCCAGCGACGCTTTCAAATCCTGGCGTTTGACGCCTGCTCCTCTCCGCGGGGAAATGCTCTTCAAAGTTGGTGATATTCTCAAACAGAAAAAAGAAGAACTCGCGCAGTTGCTTACACGTGACATGGGCAAGGTCATCGCCGAAGCTCGTGGTGACGTGCAGGAAGCCATTGATATGGCGTACTTCATGGGCGGCGAGGGACGTCGCTTGCTCGGCTACACTGCGCCCGTCGAAATGCCCAATAAATTCGGCATGGCAGTCCGCGACCCATCTGGAGTCGTGGGACTTATTACGCCTTGGAACTTCCCCATCGCTGTTCCCTCGTGGAAAATTTTCCCGGCACTTGTTGCTGGTAATACGATTATCTGGAAACCATCGCCAGAGACTCCCGCTATTTCAGCTGCATTCGTCAAAGTGTTTGAAGAAGCAGGAATTCCGGCTGGCGTCCTCAATCTCATTATGGCTCCTGGCGCGGAAGTAGCAAAGGCACTTGTAAATCATCCTAATGTGCGTGTGCTTTCATTCACTGGCTCAACATCAACGGGGCGCGCCATCGCAGAAGCTGCGGGCAAACTCAATAAAAAGTTATCGCTTGAAATGGGCGGAAAGAACGCCATCATCGTCATGGACGATGCCAACCTTGAACTCGTCACGGATGCAACTTTGTGGGCAGCATTCGGTACCACTGGTCAACGCTGCACAGCTGCTAGCAGATTGATTGTCCAAAAAGATATTGCAAGCAAAATAAAAGAATCACTCGTTGAGAGAACCAAGAAATTAAAACTCGGCGATGGACTTGACCCCAAAGTGGAAGTCGGTCCTGTGATCAACAAAATCGCATTGGACAGAATCCACAATATGGTACAAGTTGGGCAAAAAGAAGGTGCACGCGTGTTGACCGGCGCCGCGGTAGCGGATGTAGGTGGAAAAGGCTTCTTCTACGCCCCCACTCTATTTGACGGAGTCAACCCCGGGTCCACGTTGGAAGCGGAAGAAATCTTTGGTCCAGTGCTTTCGATTGTCGAAGTTGAATCGCTTGAGGAAGCCATCGAAGTCAATAACCGTTCACAGTATGGACTCTCTACATCCATCTTTACACAGGATGTCAACCGCGCCTTCACAGCGATGCGCGATATCGCAACGGGCTTGGTGTATATCAATCACGGCACAACTGGCGCGGAGATCCAGTTCCCGTTCGGCGGTGTGCGCGGCACCGGCAACGGACATCGCGAAGCTGGGCAAGCTGCACTCGAAGTGTTCACAGAATGGAAGTCCATTTATGTGGATTATTCAGGCAAGTTGCAACGCGCGCAAATTGATAATCGTGAAGAATGAGAAATAATAGGAATCTGGAAAACAAATAACAATGACGTTAGTGCTTGGACGCATTATTTTTGTTTGCATCGGAATTGTACTGTTTGGTACTGGCTATTTATATTGGTTCAAGGCAGATGAATATTTTGACAGGCTCGCAAGTGGAGGGCGACAGTATTACAAATCGCCAGCATTTATTTGGCAGATGCGATTAGGAATAACAGTATTTATGTTCGTCTACATATATGTCCTTGTGAAGGCATTGATAACTAAATAGCCATGACCCTCACCTGGGAAGCCACCTACGCCATCGCTTTGGAATTACGCAGGCAACACAAAGACGTGAATATCGAAGACGTAACGCTGCAACAGATTTATAACTGGACCTTACAACTCTCGGAATTTGAGGATGACCCATCGCTTGCGAATGACGACATCCTTTACGCAATCTACCAAGACTGGTTCGAGGAGCACATCCATGGAAAATGAAAAGCTAAGTTTACCGGAATACGACATACCTGAAGGCTTGGAACATGCTATCGCTGTTACATCGCTCGACCGCCTCTATAACTGGGGCCGGCGTTCGTCAGTATGGCCCCTCATGTTCGGTCTGGCATGTTGCGCCATTGAAATGATCGCCGCGCAAACCGCGCGCTACGATATGGCACGCTTTGGCATGGAGGTCATGCGCCCCACACCGCGCCAGGCAGACCTCCTGCTCGTTTCCGGCACGGTCACCAAGAAAATGGTGCCAGCCATCGTGCGTCTTTACAATCAAATGCCCGAGCCAAAGTATGTCGTCGCAATGGGCGCGTGTGCTTCTGGCGGCGGACCTTTCAAAGAGGGCTATAACGTAGTTGCGGGCATTGATAAATTTTTGCCCGTTGACGTTTACATCCCCGGCTGTCCTCCCACACCGCAAGCTCTCATTGCAGGCCTCATCAAGCTGCAGGAAAAAATTGATAAGCAAACCATGAAGACCAACCGCTGGTACGACAAGAATAAAAAGGTGGATGCCAACTACGTGCCCGTTCCCGTTCTTGGACCGGATTTGATGGACCAGCGCCGTTATGACGAAATTAAAGCGGCAGCGGTAGCAAAGGAGGGTTAGGATGACTGCTCCCGCTTCCCCTACTGGGACAATGTCAACTTCGACTTTAGATTTGGTTGCGCGATTCCCAGGCATTGTCACAGCTGATGCCCGCCCCGCCTTCTCAGGCTTCATCGTCGAAAAAGATTCGCTAATCGAAGTCGCAACCGCCATTCGTGATGAGTTCGGTTTTGATTTACTCACTGCCGTCACCGGTGTGGATTACTTCCCTGAAAATAAAATGGAAGTCGTTTATCACGCCTACAAAACAATCGGTGGACCCGGCTTGGTATTCAAAGTCCAAGTGCCGCGCGTGGACCCAGTGGAAGTCCCTTCATTGATTCACCTATGGCCCGGCGTGGATTTGCAGGAACGCGAAGCTTGGGATTTACTCGGTATCAAATTCACCGGTCATCCCGATTTGCGCCGCATCCTCATGTGGGAAGGCTTTGAAGGTCACCCACTACGCAAGGATTGGAAAGAGGGCTTTTACGAAGAAGATACTAAGCCTTTCAAAAGCCGCTGGCCCGATGGTCAATTCTACATGGCTGAGGATAAAAATCCATTCAAGGATAATCTAACTTTCCCCACCAACTTCGATCCCGAAAAATGGATTCCCGAAGGCGATGCCTTACTTTACGGCGCACTGGCTCGCTACACCGTCAAACAGGAAGACGGCATGAGCACCGACCGTATCGTCATCAACATGGGACCGCATCACCCGTCCACACATGGTGTGTTCCGCGCAGTGATGACACTCGATGGCGAAACCATCGTCGGCTTGAAACCCGTACTTGGATATCTACATCGCAATCACGACAAGATCGGCGAACGAAATACCTATCTCCAAAACATACCTTACACCGATCGGCTTGATTACTTCAATTCGATGTCTAATAACTTTGGCTATGCCATTACCGTTGAAAAGTTGATGAAGATACCCGTAGCGGAACGCGCGGAATATATCCGCGTGATCGTCGCTGAGCTTTCGCGCATCCAAAACCATCTTGTCTTCATCGGTACATTGCTGAACGATCTCGGCGCGATGTACACTCCTTCACTATATGCCTTTGAAGAACGCGAACTGATCCTTGATATCTTCGAAGCCGTCTCCGGTGCGCGCATGATGTGCAACTACTTCCGCTTTGGTGGTGTAGTGCGCGATATTCCTGATGATGTAATGCAAAAGATAAAGAACCTCGTCTTTGACCGCCTACAAGCCAAGACCGATGAACTGGACCGCATGCTTACCGAGAACGAAGTATTGATCTCACGCATGAAAGGCGTGCCAATGATCAATGCTGAAGATGCGATCAAATTTTCAGTGACTGGTCCTGTGTTGCGCGCCGCAGGTGTGCCGTATGATATTCGTCGCGCGGATCCTTATGGCATTTATGACCGCTTCGATTTTGATGTAGCAGTCCGCCCCAACGGTGACTTGATGGATAACTACCTCATCCGCATTGACGAGATTCGACAAAGCTTGCGTATCTTGGAGCAAGCCATCAAGCAAATTCCTCAGGGGCCGATCAACTCGCAGAAACCAGCGTACCAGGTTCGGGTTCCGGCAGGTGAGGCGTATGGTCGCATTGAGTCACCCAAAGGCGAGTTGGGCTATTACGTCGTCTCGAACGGCAAACCGAATCCGTGGCGCTATCATGTGCGGCCTGCATCCTTCGTCAATGTGACGGCGCTTGAAAAAATATGTATTGGCACTAAGATCGCGGACTTCATCGCTCTGCTCGGCATGCTCGATATGGTGATGGGCGAGTGCGATAGATAAGAGGAGATAAATATGTACGGAAAAGGAATCCTCAAAGGTTTGGGCGTAACCCTAAAACGCTACTGGAATACATACTGGGACGATATTGTTTGGTGGGTGCAGGGCAAGAAACGCTATAACTCTCCCGAAGGCATCGCGCATCGTTCAAGCTCGAAGACGCGCGGCATCTTCACGGTTCAATTTCCGGAAGAGCGATTGCTCCTGCCCGAGGAAGCACGCTACATCCCGTTCCTTGTTTACAACGAAAAGCCTGATGGGGAAAAGGAAATACTATGTACCTCCTGCGGGATTTGCGCCAAGGTCTGCCCGCCGCAATGTATCTGGATTGTACGTTCAAACGACCCGGTAACTGGTCGCCCAGTTCCAGAACCAACCGAGTTCTTCATTGACGCCGATATCTGCATGAACTGTGGCTTCTGCTCGGAATATTGTCCATTCGACGCTATCAAGATGGACCACGATTTTGAGATCGCCTCGTATGAACGCAACGTGTACAACATGGAAAAGTTGCTCAAGCCCGCTTCATATTATCAAAGTATTCGCCCCGAAAACTTCGCCCGTGAAGAAGCTGATCGCAAAGCCAAGGAAGCCGTAAAAGCTGCCAAGGCGGCAGCCGCAGGTGGTGCTGCCGCGCCTGCCACGCCAGCAGCATAGTTAAATTCGTCATTGCGAGGAGCGTTCGTCGCGACGAAGCAATAACATAATAATATTTTTAATAGGTAAAAACTAAATGACAATTACAAAAGAAGCAGTTCTGAAAGCCCTCAGTACAGTGCAGGAACCCGACCTCCATCAGGACCTTGTGACCCTCAATATGGTGCACAATCTTGAAATCGAAGGAAACAGTGTTACGTTCACAGTGATGCTCACCACACCAGCCTGTCCGTTTCGTGCAAAGATCGAACGCGACTCAAAGGAAGCGGTGATGGCAATTGACGGAGTCAAATTCGTCACCGTTAAAATGGATTCGGATGTACCGAACGATGGTCGCATGCGCGGACTGGTCAGCATGCCGATTCGCAATGCGATTGCTGTTGGCTCAGGCAAAGGCGGCGTTGGAAAATCCACTGTCGCTGTGAATGTCGCAGTGTCGCTTGCACAAAGCGGCGCCCGCGTGGGACTTCTCGATGCAGATATTTACGGACCCAACACCCCTACTATGCTGGGCGTGGAAAAGCTCCCGCCCCCGAATGGACAGCGTCTCATCCCTGCGATTGCGCATGGTATCAAGATGATCTCGATGGGTTTGCTCGTCAAACCAGGTCAACCCCTTATCTGGCGCGGACCGATGCTCAATTCCGCCATCCGGCAATTTTTGGGAGATGTGGAATGGGGCGAGTTGGATTACTTGATCATTGACCTGCCCCCCGGCACGGGTGATGCATCATTATCCTTAGCGCAAGCCTTGCCATTAAGCGGTGCGGTGATCGTCACACTTCCACAATTGGTATCCCTCGAAGATGCCGGACGTGGACTCAATATGTTCAAGACGCTCGAAGTGCCGATCCTTGGCATCATCGAGAACATGTCGTATCTCGACCTCCCGGATGGCACGCGCATGGATATCTTCGGTTCAGGCGGCGGCGCGCATTTGGCGCAAATCACTGAAACAACCTTCCTTGGCAATGTACCCATGGATCAAAACGTCCGTATCGGTGGCGACACCGGCAAACCGATCGTGGTCAGTTATCCAGATTCACCAGTTGCCAAAGCGTTGACTGAGATCACTCAAAAGATCGCAGCAAAGGTCAGTGTGGCAGCATTGAGCAGCAAGAACGAACTTCCGATCAATATTGTGGAATAGTAAGAGCGGTAGTAGAAAGTGGAAAGACCTGTTGGGTATTCCAGCAGGTCTTTTTTAATTCAGTCTTGCAGCTTGTTCATCGATATTCAAGAGACCGGAACAAGCGCTGATAATTCATCAACAAGCATCTGCAATGGCTCGCTCAAATACATTTCACTGACATGTACATGATGCCGCGAGTCACCAGCTTCTACGGTGATGGTGTAGATAAATTCATCATCAGCTGAGTCCGTAACAAGGTCTTCAGGGAAGCGGAAGAAATCGGCGTCCTCAATGAGATACATCAAGTGTTGCGCCTCACGCGACGCAAGAGTATCGAGGTCAAGTGTGAGATCAATGGGTGGCTCGAGGAATCCGCCAGAACGTTCAAAAAATATCTTTGCCATTTTATACGGTATCCTTTCTGCTACAAACAGCAACAGTTATAAAACTACGACTCATTTCAGCCTGATGTGTAAAATTTTCCATCCCACGCTTTTACGCGTGGATTTAAATATTCAGTCTTGAAGACTGAATATTTAAATCCTATAGATTATTAATACGACAAACCGCAGCAAAATTCAACCCCTACTATAGTTCGATTAAGAATTAATTCTTATTAAACTTGTTTGAATAGACATGATTAATAGAATTGAGTTAGAAAACGGCTGATCGTATTGAATTGATTCATCATCCGCGTATAATGAACTTAGAGGGCAAAACCACTTTGTATTGATTTGAACTGTGAAAGTCTTCGGGGTTCGAACGAACAGTTCTGCATCGAAAGAGGTCCGAGTCTATAAAATACCATCCGATCTTCGCATGTAATCGAAGAGGATGCCAATCATATACATATACGACCGCCAACCTCGATCGAAGGCAAATACAAAGCCTGTCGGATGGGACGCGCCATGGATTGGTTGCATCCCTTATCATTCACCGAGTCAAATGAAAGGAGTTCGATCATGAACGTTTCACTCAATCAAGATATACTGGCTGGAAAATGGAAACAAGCCCGAGGTAAGGTCAAACAAGTATGGGGCAAACTAACCGATAACGATCTTGACCGCATCAGTGGTCACATTGACCAGTTGATTGGCGTCGTACAGGAACGCTATGGCTACACCCGCGACCAGGCCGAGAAGGAAGTTGAGAAATTCATGGGTCAACTGAAATAGTTGTCCCTGCCTAAAACATCGTAGAAAGGAGAGCTGATATGACCCTGATAGATTTCCTGATCCTGGCAGTCGTGGCGGCTATCTGTGGCATGATCGGCGAGTCTTTGGTCGGTTATTCCATGGGAGGCTGCATTGTCTCCGCTGTGATAGGCTATATCGGCGCATTTATTGGTCTATGGATCGCACGTCGATTCGGCCTACCGGAGCTGTTCACTGTAACCGTCAGTGGTAATTCGATTCCGGTAGTGTGGTCTATCATTGGTTCAGCGCTATTGGTTGCCGCTCTGGCGTTGGTTCGGCGAGTGACAGCCGGGCGCGTATAAAACTCTCTGTATGCCAGGTGGAAATATTCCACCTGGCATTTTTTATTTAACCGCTATAATCCTTTTATACAATTTGCAGTTCTTTATTCATAGGAGATAAAACATGCTCATCAGGCAGCTGAAACTCAAGCATGGCGTTACCGTAGGGGCTGTAAATATCAACGACTATCGCGAAATTCAGGAAGCACTTACAGGGCTGGCAATCCCTTATCCAAAAACTGCGATTGTTTTGGTTGGAGGCGCAGGCGGGATCAAATGGCTGGAAAAATTCCCGATGCGCAAAGCCGTGAGTATTGTTGCGCAACTGGCAGAAGAAACCCAATCCGTTGTGATAGATGGCGGTACGCAGGCGGGTAAGCAACGGAAACGGAACAAATTCTCATTCCCATTGATCGGAGTTGTGTTCGACAGTTTACTGATGAAGGAAAAGCCTGAATCCATATTGGACTCGAATCATACCCACTTCTTTTTGATCCCCGGCGACGACTGGGGCGATGAATCAGGCTGGATCTCGAAAATTGCAACCGCCATTACGAGCGATACGAAAACAACCTTGGCAAACGGGATTCCAAATATTCAGAAATCGATCACCGTCCTCATCAATGGCGGAAATATTTCACGGACCGATGTGGAATACAGCCTGTTGGAGAACCGTCCCACCTTTGTCATGCGTGGCACTGGGCGCATGGCAGATGAGATCACGCTAACAGGCAGTGTTGTCGCAGTGGATATTTCTCAAAAACCAGAAGATATCTTCGCTTTTTTGAAATCGAAAATCGCTTAGCCCGCAAATGAGATCACAAACAATTGAAATAATGCAAACAAAGCATTAAGCAGAATGCCGAGGATTGCCATCCATGGTTTTTCCTGGCGTTTGATACTCACAACTCCATAAACAATACCTGCAATGCCTGGCAATACTAAAAGCAAAAAACCAAGCACTCGCTGCGTTGTAAGAGATAACGCCGAAAGTGGTGAATCGAACAGCGTTAAGAGAACAAGAAAAAGAATCGAAAGCACAAATAATAAAATGGATTTTGTTCCAAAACCAAGGTTCATTTCAAAACTCCTTGAACAAACGGGGATACGGGTGTGCAGGAAATGTATGCTGCACTGGCTCCTAGAAAAGCAATTTTATCCGCATCGGCACCCCATTCTAAGGCGAGTTCTCGACGCTGTTTACTGCGACAGACGTTACGAAATAAGCATATTCCAGGCTCAGTAATTGCAATTGAGTTGTTGTAATTGCCTGCCATTGTCATAGTTATACTCCAACAATGATGAGCGAGGCACCCGTTTTTGATAAAATTTATCTCTTGCAACTTGCATTTAAAGGGCTGGATGAAAATGAGCTGCAAGAGATGGCAACTCTGACCAAACTTCGCACCTATCCACCAAATCATGTACTCTGCCATGAAGGCGCCTACGAGGAAATGTTCTATATTGTTGCCGACGGGAATGTGGTCATTTCCAAGAAAATGATGGGGGATGAAGGTGAACGGGTTTTACGCAAATTGGGCAAAGGTGCGGTCGTAGGTGAAATGGCTCTGATCCAAAACGCGCCGCGTGCCGCAACAGTGCGTACCGTCACTGAGTGTACCGTGCTGGAGATGGAGAAAAAGGATTTCGAGACTCTCCTCAGCCGCAGTCCAAGGATGGCGATCGATCTCATCCGCACCACGCTGGATCGGATGCGCGCCAACGACCAAATGATGATCGCAGATCTACAAAGAACCAATCAAGTATTGAGCCAGTTAGACCGTAACAAACTGGAGTTCATTCAGGTCGCAGCACATGAGCTCCGCACGCCATTGACCGTGCTGAAGGGCTATATCAAAGTACTCGGTTCATTCCCTGATATTAAAACTAACTCAGCGGTAAACGAAGTCGTGGAGGGCATCATCAAAGGCGCTGACCGC
>Ga0209131_1000691_pt1 | contig 23855 bp, 20 predicted proteins | sample GraSoi_2013_40cm_FD_185826 | JGI IMG/M metagenome (GOLD analysis project Ga0209131, IMG submission 185826) | Grasslands soil microbial communities from the Angelo Coastal Reserve, California, USA - Sample 9_17_2013_40cm (SPAdes) (version 2) | ecosystem: Environmental > Terrestrial > Soil >... | reverse complement strand
CTCAAAGCCGTGATCGATTGCTGGAGCAGTTTATGGACAGCGCGCGCGATCGGGTATCGCATGCGAAATCGCATTTCACATAATGAAGCCGCGCTTGCCGTGGTGGTGCAGGAGATGATTCAGAGCGGTGTCTCCGGCGTATTGTTCACGGCGAATCCGTTGACGGGACTGCTAAGCGAATCAGTCATCGATGCAACTTTCGGATTGGGCGAGGCGCTGGTCTCGGGACAGGTGGAGCCCGATCATTTTACGGTCAACTCAGGTAGCGGAGGGGTCAGCGGGAAAACGCTTGGCGCAAAGAAAATATCCACGCGCGGCAAATCAGGCGGGGGAGTGGAAAGCATCACAGACGAAAACGCCGAAGAGCGGCAAACACTTACCAATGATCAGATCCACCAACTCGTGCATATCGGTCAAGAAATCCAAAAAGAATACAACGCGCCGCAGGATATCGAATGGGCGTTTGCAGATAACAAATTATATATTTTGCAAACGCGCGGCATCACATCGTTGTTCCCGGTGCCGAAGATCTCATTCGATCCGCTGATCGTGTGGATGTCGTTTGGTGCGGTACAGGGGCTGGTCGGGCCGATCACGCCGTTGGGACGCGACACGATCCGTCAGGTGATGGCTGGCGGTGCGAGAATGCTGGGCGTGAAAACCAGGCCGGAAGAGATCGACCTGTTCGCGATCGCGGGCGAACGCGTGTGGATCAAATTCAGCGATGTGATCCGTCATCCGATCGGCAGCCGCGTTTTCAAAGAGGCGCTGGGTTTCATCGAACCGAGCAGCGGACAAATTTTGCGGACGCTTTCTGCAGACCCGCGCATCGGGCTGGGCAAAGGAAAGTTCAAGCCCAGCACCGTGGGTCGCTTGCTACGCTTTTTCGTTCCAATCCTGCTGCGGTTCATTCGCAATTTGTTAAGTCCGCGAAATGGGCGCGCGCGCTTCGATAGCGATATCGAAACCTATCTGGCCACGGCAACGCTGGCGCTAGGCGCGGATCGTTTTGAAACACTGGCGAACGTGGTTGCCTTCATCCGCGAGCGCATTGCCAACGTCTTTGGGTTCCTGCTGCCGCGCTTCATTCCCATCTTTGGGCCGGGTGCGATGTCATTGGGATTGCTCACGCGTCTCTCCGGCGATTCAAACCTCGCCCTCGAAGTGACGCGCGGCCTGCCAAACAATGTGACCACCGAAATGGATCTGGTTTTATGGGAAACAGCACAGAGGATTAAAGCGGATGCCGAATCGAAGGCCCGTTTCGTCGCTTCAGACGCATCGGAACTTGCTCGCCAATATCTGAACGGGACTCTCCCTTCGGCCTCGCAGACCGTCATCACACGCTTCCTCGATAAATACGGTGTGCGCGGCATTGGTGAAATAGATTTCGGTCAGCCGCGCTGGCGTGAAGAACCGACCCCAGTGATGCACACGTTGCAAAGTTACCTGCAAATTGATGCAGCGTTCGCACCGAATGTTGTGTTTGCAAAAGGTGAAGGCGCCGCCAAGGATGCGATCGAAAAGATCGCCGCCAAAGTTCGCAAAGAACATGGTGGCTGGCTCAAGGAGAAAATCGTGCGTGCTGCAGCGCGCAGAATCCGTTTGTTGATGGGCACACGCGAAAGCCCCAAGTTTTTCGCCATCCGCACGATGGGTATTGCGCGAAAAGCATTGCTTGAAGTGGGACAGGAATTCATGGATGCAGGAACGATTGAAAGACCGACCGATTTAATATTTTTAAACCTGGCTGAGTTGGAAGAATTATCGAAACCTGCCACGGCGAAGAACTGGAAATCTCTGATCACGGAGCGCAAGTCAATCTACGAACGCGAAGTGCGCCGCAGACAGGTACCGCGTGTATTAGTCTCGGATGGACGTGCATTTTATGAAGGCATGGGTTCGGAAACGGATACCAGCACAGTCATTACCGGCAGTCCCGTCTCAGCAGGCGTTGTCGAAGGGATCGTGCATGTGGTGCTTGACCCGCGCGGTACACAGCTTGCCCCCGGCGAGATTCTCGTCTGCCCTGGCACAGACCCGGCCTGGACGCCGTTATTCATGGCGGCGGGCGGACTCGTCACCGAAGTCGGCGGTATGATGACGCATGGCTCGGTCGTGGCACGCGAATACGGCATCCCTGCCGTGGTGGGAGTGCATCAAGCGACTTTGCGTTTGAAAGATGGACAGCGAATTCGAGTGGATGGTACGCAAGGGAAGATCATAGTATTGGAATAACGTGGACTACTGCCCCATCACTCAGACCTCTTCAGCGGCATCATACCCTTGGCACGATTATGATGATACCTTGCGCTAAAAGTTTCTCCACCCGACTTGCGCTTGATTGAATGTCTTATTCTCACCTTGCTTTGCGAAATCGTTGAATGCGTATCTCAGCATCCGCTATAATTTTTCGAGCCTCAGCAAGGTCATCTTCGTTCAGGTGCCTGCCAAGTTCTGCAAAAAGAGGTTCCATCTTAGGCTTGAAGGTGTACATGAGCGTGGCAATATCGTTTTCATAGATCCCCACGCGTTCAAAACTTCCCTGGCGATACAATGACGGCAGGGCAAACAATTTCAGCAAAATTAATCCTTCTATTGTCGCGCAGCGAATCTTACGATCCATGAATTGCTTTGTTGTCGTGTAGCTCTTTTCCACTTTTGCAAACAGCGGGTTGTTCGTCAAGAGAATGTCAATTTGCAGCTCACTGAATTTTCCTCTTGCAAAATACATATCCTGGCTTTCGATCTTGATCTCAGGCAGTTTCGCCAGAGACGGCAATGCCATAATAAGGTCAATATCCTGTGTATTGCGGCCTTCCACATACGTAAGCTGGGCAATGCCTCCCACTAGAACGTAGTCTACTTTGCGGGAGTCGAGCAAGTTAAATAATTGCTCAACCTGAGTCAAAAGGGAGTCAGCATTCATAATGACCTCAGAGGAGTTTTTGAAATTGAAAGCGACAGCGTTACGAAGAACGCTGCCAATTTGTGAAATGCTGTGAATGGTCATACTTTTAGTGGGTTAAGTATACACCGTCCAAACCCTCGTCGTGTTACGATTACACACATGGATTTTTCGCCCATCACTTCCGACCTCTTCATTGGCACGACGCCCTCGCCGCGCGATTATGATACCCTGCGCGACCTCGGCGTGAAGCTGGTGATCAACATGCGCGTCGAACATCGTCCGCGTAAAGACACTCATGTTTCGCCATTATCTTTTCTCTGGCTTCCTTCGTTTGATAGTCCGTTCGTACCGATTTCCATCAATTCCCTGCAACGCGGCGTAACGGCCGCACTCGAAACTATAAATAAGGGTGGCAAGGTCTACACTCACTGCGCGGGCGGAGTCCACCGCGGCGTGGCGATGGGCACGTGCATCCTGATCGCGCAGGGACACGAACCTGAGTCCGCAATGGATTTGGTCAAGTCCGGGCGCGCATCCGCCGATCCGCGCATTTTCTATATCCGTTCGCGCATATTGAAGTTTGCTCGGGAGTGGTCCTTGTCCAAATAATAGCAGCGCTTTATTCTCCAACAGCGTTGGTTTATGCGGCTGTGATTGTATTTTTCCTGAAAAACCTTATACTTATCCATAGCGAAGCGGAGGAAGCCATGCCATCTGGAAAGCCTTCTAAAAGACGGGAACAAATCGATTGGATCGAGATCCCGGTCTTCATCCACGGGATCTCGCCGGATAAAGATCCCATACCCGGCAAGCAGGAGTACAACGACCTGCTCACACGCGTCAAAGATAAATTGAAAGGATATCCCGGGAAAAAACTTTCAAATGAAAAGATCTATGTCGTGTGGGGCACGCCAACCACGCCATCGCAATATGACGGCACCGACCAGTATCTGGCAGAGGTGGAAAGGCAGATCCAGGCAAAAGTTAAAGAGGCCATGGGACCGGCGTACAGCAATCCCTTCGGGTTGACAGGGTATGTGCGCGACCTTTTATTCTTCGGCATATCCGATCTGTTCTATTACATATCCGCGGATGGAGAACTTGACCTGCGCGAACATGTTTTTGGCTACATCTCCAATTCGATCCAAAAACTGGATAAGGATGGAGACAAGTATTTTTCGCTGACCATCTTCGGTCACTCTGCCGGGAGTGTCATCGCGCACGACCTGTTATATCACTTGTTTTCAGATAAGAAGCTGGAGAGCGAAAAGGGAACCTATTACCGGGAAGATATCAGGGTGATGCGCAACATGGCGGATCAGGGCCGCTTGCGGGTGCGACGTTTCTACACCTTCGGCTCGCCAATCAGCCTGCTGGTGCTGCGCGCCGACTCACTTATTAAAAAATTCCGCTCCGGCGAATTATTCAAACTGGCAGAGATAGGGCTCGATAAGGAGGAAGGACTCGGCAGACCACGCTGGGTGAATTTTTGGAGCCGACACGATCTGGCCTCCTATCCCGTCGAATTTCTGTATTCAAACGAGAACGGCGTGATTGAAGACCGCGAGGTCACCACATCACTGAGTCCCAAGACGGCGCATACCGCATACTGGACCTCGGACGAAATGGCCGAATACGTCGCCAAATCTTTCTAATAAAAAAACGGGTTCCACATGGAACCCGTTTTTCAATGAACGATCACCCTTTCAAGGGCGGCGCATCCTTATCGTACACGAAGACCTGCACATCCATCCCGTCCTTGTTCAACAGATCGATCGCGGGTTGAAAGGTGGCGTCCTTGATCTTTTGCATATCTCCAGCCGGCGCATAGACGGAAAGCCGCGCCTCTTCATCAGACATCTTGGCGGTCTTCACCTCCGCGCCCGGGCAGGCGGTTTTGATCTTATCTGTCATTTGTTTGATGGCATCATCAATGGACATGAGGCGCTCCGTCTCTGAGTGCGAAAATTATATACCATCTTCCAGCCTTCACAAGATGTGAAAGACACTAGGTGGTATTGAGCTTGGCGACTGTCACGCCTTCGCCGCCTTCTTTATCTCCGCCTTCTTCAAAAGACTTTACATATTCATGTCCACGCAATGCCTCGCGTACGGCCTGCCTTAACTTGCCGGTGCCTTTGCCGTGAATAATGCGCACAAATGGCAATCCGGCGAGATACGCCTGCTCCATATATTTTTCCATCTTATCTAGCGCATCCTCAGACATCAACCCGCGCAGATCCACTTCCATCCCGGGAGATTTGGAACTGCCTGAAGAAGTCGAACGACTCGCAGCATATTTTTTCTCTTCGACGACTTGTCCATTGGATTTTTTCTGCAAATCAGAAAGTCTCGCCCGCACGCGCAAGGTGCCGATCTGTACTTCCGCATCGGACTCGCCCAAAGCTGTCAAGACACCTTCGGCATTCAATGTACGGACGTTGACAAGCTCACCCAACCTAAAGCTTTGATCGCTTAGCTGACTGCTTCTTCTCTCCACTGGCGCTTCGGTTTTCTCTTCCATCTTTTCGAGCTTCTCTTCGATGGCTTTGATGGCCTCCAGCGGTTGCTTGGCCTTCTTCATTTGATTCTTGAGGGAATCGATATTCTGCTTGAGCACGGCCACTTCCAACTCGCCTTCGGCGCGCGCTTTTGCGAGGGTATCGCGGCGTTCATCTTCGATCTTCTCAAGTCTTTTTTCAAGCTCGCGCGTTTGAGTCTCAAGTTTGCCGCGCGCCTTCTCCAGTTTCTCGCGCTCGCGCGATGTGCGATTGCGTTCCTTGCGAATGTCGTCGAGTAGCTTGTCCGCGCGCAGATCCAACGGGTTGATCTCTGCGCGTGCAGATTCAATGATCGTTTGCGGCAAGCCAAGTCTCTGCGCAATCGCTAAAGCGTTGGAACGACCCGGGAGGCCAAGAGTCAGTTTATACGTCGGACGAAGTGTTTTGATGTCAAACTCCAAAGAGGCGTTGACCACTCCTTCCGTTGAATGGGCAAATGTCTTGAGTTCGGGGTAATGGGTCGCGACGAAGGTCATCGCGCCGGTTTCGAGCAAATGACTTAGGATCGCGCGTGCGATGGCCGCGCCTTCCTGCGGGTCAGTGCCCGAACCCAGTTCATCGAAGATGACCAGGGAACGATGATCGATCTGCTTCAGGATGCGGATGATATTGGTGATGTGTCCGCTGAATGTGGAGAGCGATTGTTCGATGGATTGTTCGTCGCCGATATCGGCATATACGGAACGAAAGCATGGCAGCTCCGAGCCGCTTTGCGCGGGGATGTGCAGTCCACTTTGCGCCATCAGCACAAGTAGCCCCACAGTTTTCAGCGAAACGGTTTTCCCACCGGTATTCGGCCCCGTAATGACAATGGCGCGCGTCCCGGGCGCTGGATCCACATCGATGGGAACGACATGATCCGGGTCGAGCAAAGGATGCCTTGCATTTAGTAAACCAATCGTTGCAGGTTTTTCGCTTTTGGATTTCGGGATCTCGCGCAAAATTGGTTCGCTTGTCTTTAATTGATCTGCATATTTTCCCTTTGCAAAGGCGAGGTCCAATACAGCAAGATTCTCAACGCCATATTTCAACTCCACCGCATGTTCGCCTACCAGCGCTGAGACCTCAGCAAGGATGCGTCGTTCTTCATCGCGTTCAGCCAGTTGCAATTCACGGATCTCGTTATTGGCTTCCACAATCGGCAGCGGTTCAACGAACAGAGTCGCGCCGCTGGAGGATTGATCATGCACGATGGATTTAATTTTTCCCTTGAACTCTGCACGCAAAGGGATCACGAACCGTCCGTCGCGTTGAGTGATGATCGGTTCCTGCAGCATGGAAACCGTTTTTGAATCGGTCACATATTTTTGCAAACGGCTCATCAAGCGGTCTTGTGCAACGCGCAATTTGCGGCGAATGTCTGCAAGTTTGGGTGAAGCGGAATCCAATACCCCCCCGCGATCGGAGAGAATGCGCGTAATGGCATCCACAAGGCCGAATGTGTCGGGAAGTCCCACCACGATGTGAGAGAGGCGCGGATATTCATCCACTCTTTTTTCAAAGGCCTTCTTGAGATCGCGGCACGAGACCAGTGTGGATTTAATATCGAGCAAGGCTTGCGGGTCGAGTACGCCGCTGCGCGCCGCCAGGTCAGCCGCGGGACGAATGTCATGTGCAGCGCCAATGCCAATCCCTTGAATCGAAAATAATTTGCGCGCTTCGGTCGTCTCTGCAAGGCGCGCTACGGCTAACTCATACGAGTCGGTCGGTTCGAGCGAGCGCGCCAAAGTCATCGAAGCGGAGAAATCACAGAAGCCTGAGAGCCGTTCGAGGATCTTCGGGTATTCGAGGACGTTAAGAGTCTTGGAATCCATTGCGGGGGAATTATACTTCGCTCTGTCGGGAGCCTTAAGGAGAACAACATGAAACTTAAAGATAAAGTCGCGATCATTACCGGTGGCACAAGTGGAATTGGAAAAGCCACCGCGTTGTTATTTGCTGAGGAAGGCGCATCTCTTGTGATCACGGGCAGGCGCGCCGGGTTGGGAAAAGCCGTCGAAGCAGAATGCAGGCAGAAAGGCGCGCGTTGCGTTTTTATAGAGGCCGATCACACAAAGCTGGAAGACAGTCAAAGAGTTGTGGATATCGCGCTTAAGGAATTCGGTCGGATCGATATTTTATTCAACAACGCCGGCATCGTTACACAAGGTACAGCCGAGACAACCGAAGAAGACGTTTGGAATGACACGCTGGCATTGAATGTTACCGCCGTGTGGCGCATGTGCAAGCTGGTCATCCCCCAGATGAAGAAGCAGACCAGGGGTGTGATCGTGAACAACGGGTCGGATTGGTCGGTGGTTGCCGGAAAAGATGCCCTGCCATATATCGCGAGCAAGGGCGCAGTGGGGATGATGACCAAGGCAATGGCACTGGATCATGCGCGCGAGAATATCCGCGTGAATGCAGTTTGCCCGGGCGATACGCTTGTAGACCGTTGGGTGGAGAAGGGCTATTTCGAGGGCTCCAATCCCGTCAGCTTGGAGGAAGCCATGAAAGAATCCAGCAGGTACATTCCCATGGGACGGTTTGGAAAACCTGAGGAGGTCGCCAAAGCCGTGCTATTTCTAGCCTCGGATGATTCGACGTTCGTAACCGGTCATTTACTTTTGGTGGACGGCGGGAACACGGCGCAGTAAGTTTGGTGATGGGGTGAAGGGATAAAATCAGATAGAATTCGATCTTATTCATTGCAGAAGTTTGGAGAGATATGAAAAACAAAGCAGTTAATTCATCAGATTCGCGGCAGGTGGTCACAAGTATTACAGCCGGGCTTGTAGTGGGGTTGATCGTGATCGTGTTCAGCATTTCGCTCGCCAGCCTGATCTTTAGCGGCGAGATGAGTCCGTATCTCTCGCGCGGCATCGGCTTGTTCCTGTTTGGCGGGCTGGTGATGTCGATCGTTGTCACGTTTTTGGGATCGTTGCCCGGCACTGGGATCGGTCCGCAGGATGGACCGGCCGCCTTGATCGCAGTTGCAGCTGGAGGCATCACCGTCTCGCTGATTGGGACTGCCAAACCCGATGCCATTTTCTCCACGATTGTCGCGGCGATCATCATCTGCTCGTTCGCGACCGGCCTGACCTTCTTCTTGATCGGCCATTTCAAACTTGGAAACCTCGTGCGCTATATTCCCTTCCCGGTCGTTGGCGGATTCCTGGCAGGCACCGGCTGGCTTCTCACGCGCGGCGCCATCGAAATAATGGCTGGTCAAACCCTGAGCCTTGAGGCACTTCGCGGCATGCTGCAATCACAGATGCTGGTACGCTGGCTGCCGGGCACGATCTTTGCCATCATTGTCCTTGTTGTTTTACGTAAAGTGAATCATTTCCTCGTCTGGCCGGGCATTATCTTCAGCGCGATGGTTTTGTTTTATGGTTTCTTATTTGCCAGCGGAACATCGATTGCACAGGCACGTTCCATCGGCCTGCTGCTGCAACCATTCCCTGCCGGTGGATTGTGGAGGCCGTTTACTTTATCTGATTTCAATGGGGTCGATTGGCATGCGCTATTAAGGAACATTGATAAATTGATCCCTGTCCCACTGGTGAGTCTGATCGCTTTCTTATTGAACGCCACGGGTCTCGAGCTGGTCGCCAAACGCGACATTAACCTGAATCATGAACTGCGCATTACCGGACTGGCGAACTTCGTCTCAGCGGTGGGAGGCGGCCCGCCTGGATATCATATGCTGGGTGCGACTGCACTGGCTCAGCGAATGGGCGCAAAGACGCGCATTGTCACCATTACAGCCGCAGCCGTTTGCGGGCTCATCCTTTTTGCCGGCGGTTCTTTTATCAGTTATATACCGGTCGCATTACTAAGCAGTTTGCTTCTCGTATTGGGTTTATCCTTCCTCATTGATTGGGTGTACGACGCATGGTTCAAACTGCCTCACGCTGAATATGCGGTCGTATGGGTCGCGTTGATTGTGATCGCGACCGTTGGATTCTTGCAAGGCGTTGGCGCGGGGATTGTGATCGCAACGATTTTATTCGTCTTCAAATACAGCAGCTTGAATACCGTGCGCGACAGTTTGAACGGAAAGATCTACCATGCCAATGTCGATCGTCCTGCTGTCCAACGCGAGACCCTGCGCAAGCATGGTGAAGGAATCCATATCTTCCGCTTGCAGGGATATATCTTCTTTGGCACATCCGACAAATTACTGACGCGTGTACGCGAACTTTTGGAAGATCAAACGGAAATAGAACACTTCATCGTTCTGGATTTTCATCGTGTCCATGGTCTGGACTCCTCGGCAGTTTCCAGTTTCAACCGCATGCACCAGCTTGCGGAATTGTTTGATGTCTATCTTGTTCTTACACAGGTTGCGCCCGCGATCCAGAAACAAATGGAACTTGGCGATTTCAAAGCAGATGGCCGTATCAAATTTTTCCCGACGCTCGATCATGGCATGGAATGGTGCGAGAACATGCTGCTGAACAAATATGAAGCCTCCACGCAGTTCATTCAAACAAATCTCAAATCGCAACTGCACAGTCACTTCCCCAAACCACAGTTGATCGATCGTCTGCTCAATCATCTTGAAAGAATGGAGGTGGACGAGAACTTTTATCTGATGCGCCGCGGCGACCCGCCAGAGTCCATGTACTTCATCGAATCCGGGCGGTTGAATGTGTTGATCGAAACAGCCGAGGGTGAGATGATGCGCCTGCGCAGTGTCCGCAGCGGAACGGTGGTTGGCGAGTTGGGAATGTATCTGAAAGGCGAACGCACCGCCAATGTTGTCACCGCGCAAAAGAGCGTTTTATATAAGCTGACCTCCGATGCAATGAAAAATATGGAAACACAAGACCCGGATGTTGCCTCCGCTTTGCATGAATGGATCGCGCGCTTGTTGGCCGAACGCATGGCCGATAACAATCGCTCGATTGAAGCTTTACTGGATTAATGACCATGACAGATCTTAAACCGGGCGAATACGATACCATTCTTAACGGTGTGCAGATCCATTACTCGGTGCGCGGCAAAGGCCCGCTGTTGATCGCGCATTCCGGAGGTCCCGGTGCGGATGCGCGCGATTGGGATGATTTTGCCAGGATAGATGACTTCGTCACGATCCTAGCGATCCATCCGCGCGGCTCGGGTCTATCCGGACCTGCCGCCGGTGACGCGTATCTCTTGCCGGATTACGCTTCTGACGTGGAAGCCATGCGCGTTCATCTGGGCCTGGACAAGCCTGTCCTGATGGGTTGGTCGCATGGGGGTATGGTTGCGCAGCAATACGCGTTCACTTATCCTGATTCAATATCAAAATTGATCCTCTTCGACACATCTGCTTATTTTGGCGAATTTCTCAACGACGTGGAGGCCGCTGTACAGGAATTCAAGAATGAGCCGTGGTTCGAAGAGTCTCTTGCGGCGTTAAAGAAGGAATGGGCCGGCGAATACGAAACCGATGAAGACATGGGGCGTTTATGGCAGCATGAAAAGAAGTTCTATTTCAAAAAATTCAATGCGCGCGCACAAGCTTATGCTGAAAGGACGAAAGATTCGTTGATCAAGGTGGCGCCTTTACGCGTGTTCAACGAAAAGGAAGCTCCCACTTTCGACCTGCGTCCACAGTTAAAGAAGATCAAAGTGCCCACGCTCGTGATCGTGGGCCGGCATGATTTCATCACCAATGTAGCCATGGCAGAGGAAATGGTGAAGCATATTCCAAATGCGCAGCTGGAAGTCTTTGAAGAATCAGGACATTATGGGTTTGTGGAAGAACCGCAGAAGTTTTACAGGGTTATAAAAGCATTCGTTTCAAACTAATATTGGAGACAACATGATCGTCGTTTCAGACATGATGGGCACGCTTACCACCGGCTCGCCTTTTTTGGGAATGGTGGATTGGGTCAAACATAACCAGAGCAGGTTCCGCGCGAATCTTTACATGGCATCTATTATGCCCGCGTATTTTCTCGCAAAGAACGGCATCATCGACTGGCAGGCATGGGGACAGAAGCTGATGGTCGACAGTCTCGCTTATATTAAAGATGCTGATGTACAAAAGCTCACACAAGTTTCGGAATGGGTGGTGGAACACGACTTATGGAAGAAACGCCGCGAAGATGTTGTTGCACGACTCATCAAACATCATACAGATGGGGCAAAGGTCTATATCGCCAGCAGTGTATTCGAGCCATTCATCCAGCCATTTGCAAAACACATCGGAGCCGAGGCAATTGGTACGCCAGTTGAGATTAAAGATGGACGCGTAAGAATGGTTGGCGAATTGATGGCAGATGAAAAGAAGATCGAGCAGGTATTGAACCGCCTCGGTGTAGGCCGCGTGGATATCGCTTATGGCGATACGGTACTGGATTTGCCTCTCTTGGAGCATGCGGAACATCCTGTTGCCGTGTATCCGGACGCGAAATTGAAACAAGTTGCATTGGAAAAGAAATGGGAAATCATCGGCGATACGCCGAAACGTGGGTAAGATCATCCGTCATTGCAAGGAGTAACATGGGCAAAACAACCATTCGCAGGATCAGACAGAGAAAAGCAGAGAACAAAGTATATCTCTGTGCACCGGTCAACTCATTGGTGGAAGGGATCTACGAGCAGAACATTCCGTTTTCAGAGATCAAGAAACATGGGGATTTCGGTCTCGGTACGTTCAACGACCTTGACGGCGAGATGATGATGATCGATGGCTTGATCTACCGCGTTGGTTCCGACGGCAGGGTTAACCAGATCATGGATGAAGAGGCCTGCACACCGTTTGCGTGTGTCACGAACTTTCAACCTGCAAGTGATGAGGAACTCGACAAAGAATTATCCTACGAGGAATTCCTCAAATGGATGATCGAGCTGATGCCCTCGCCAAACATCTTTTATGCATTTCGCATCACAGGCGAATTCGCCTACGTGAAAACACGATCTGTACCAAAGCAGGACAATTATCGTCCTCTGGTTGAAGTAGCCAAGGAACAACCAACATTTGAGTTCAAGGACATAAAGGGGATGATGGTTGGGTTCTTCACGCCCGCGTTCATGGCTTCCCTAAGCGTGCCCGGTGTACATCTCCATTTTCTTACCGAGGATTTCACCAGCGGAGGACATCTCCTGGAATGCCGGCCGCGCAAGCTAAAGTTGGAAATGCAATACTTATATACTGTGGAATTATCGCTTCCATCGAATCTGGATTACCTCACCTGGGATTTCCAACGCGATATCGGCGGGGATTTGGATAAAGCGGAAAAATAAAACAATCGTTCGATGACAAATAACATCACAAAGATAATTGGACTTTCTGAATGAAGATTCTCATCCTGGGCGGCTATGGAACGTTTGGCGGTCGACTGGCACATTTGCTGGCCAATGATGAAAGACTGACACTCATTATAGCGGGCCGCTCCAAGGAAAAAGCCGATGCGTTTTGCAAACAATTGCCCATGGGAGCGCGAAAAATTTCTTTATCCTTTGATCGAAACGGGGATGTTGAAACTCAGATCAGGGGCATCGATGCGGACCTCGTTATCGACGCAAGCGGACCATTTCAATCGTATGGCGAAAATCCTTATCGGGTTGTAAAAGCATGTATTGCAAATGGTGTTGACTATATGGATCTGGCTGATGGGTCTGACTTCGTCAAAAATATCAGCCGGTTTGATGAAGATGCCAGGGTGCACAATATCTTTGTCCTTTCGGGAGTCAGCAGTTTTCCGGTACTGACGGCAGCCGTGGTGAGACGACTCTCTAAAGGCTTTACCGAAATTAATACAATCAAAGGAGGGATCGCGCCTTCACCCTATGCCGGCGTCGGATTGAACGTCATTCGCGCAATCGCAATTTATGCCGGCAAGCGTTTACCGCTTATCAGAAATAAACAAAACACCTTCGGATACGCGTTGACTGAAACCATGCGTTATACGATTTCTCCTCCTGGCCGCATACCTCTCAAAAATACTCTTTTCTCATTGGTCGATGTGCCGGACTTGAAGGTACTTCCCGAACTGTGGCCTGAGCTTGACTCGATATGGATGGGAGCAGGTCCTGTGCCTGAAATACTTCACAGAATGTTGATCGCCTTGGCATGGCTCGTGCGAATAAGATTACTGCCTTCGTTATCTCCATTCGCATCCCTGTTTCATTTTGTCATCAATATAGTACGCTGGGGCGACCATCGCGGGGGCATGTTCGTTTCGGTTGAAGGATTGGATGGTGATGGAAACAAGATCGAACGTTCCTGGCATTTACTGGCTGAAGGAAACGATGGACCGTTCATCCCGTCCATGGCAGTGGAAGCCATTATCAAGCGCAGTCTTTCTGATAAAAAGCCTTCTGCGGGTGCGCGGCCTGCAACCCAGGATCTGGAACTTGAAGATTATGAAACCCTCTTTCGCAGCCGAACGATCTACACCGGGCAGCGCGAGTGGAAGGAAGATTCAGCCCAGCAACCTCTTTATCGACGGATTCTAGGAGATGCCTGGGACTCACTGCCGTCCCCTTTGATCAAAATGCATAATTGCAAAAAGGCCGAAGGTCTTGCCAACATTGAGGTGGGAAAAACGTTATTAGCACGCCTGATGGTCAAGATACTTGGTTTTCCGGAAGCAGGGCGGGATGTACCGGTTCAGGTCTCATTTATATCGAAAGATCGCGCTGAGCTGTGGCAACGAACCTTCGCCGGGAAATCATTTGCGAGCTTTCAGATGGAGGGGCATGGTCTTTCTGAAAGGCTTCTATCTGAACAATTTGGGCCAATTACTTTTGAAATGGCTTTGGTGGTTGCGCCTGATAAATTATCCCTTGTGATCCGCCGTTGGACTGTCTTTGGAATACCTCTGCCGCTCTTCCTTGCCCCGCTTGGAAATTCCTTCGAATATGTTGCAGAGGGTCGTTTCTGTTTCCATGTTGAAATCAGGCATCCAATCATCGGATTAATTGTGTACTACCAGGGCTGGCTGGTACCCAAAGAATAAGATCGAAAATCGTTTGGCGAAACCAATGTTTATCCGGTATTTCTTAACCCGGCAGCGATCCCATTGATGGTTAATGCCATGGCCTCGCGCAATGCTTCGGCTTGCGGGCCGTCTGCATTCGGCAAAGCACGAAGCCGACGCAGAAGTTCAACTTGAATATAGTTTAGCGGGTCAACATATGGATTACGTAAATGAACTGCCTGACGAGTGGCAGGTTCAAGCTCCAGCAAAGTTTGATGTCCGCTGATGGAAAGAACAGCTTCTCGCGTCCGTTCGTATTCGGCGCGGATCGAAGTGAAAATTTCGTCCGCAAGTTTTTTATCGGGGACAAGATCCACGTATAGGGCAGAGATATCCATATCTGCTTTTAACAAAGACATCTCCGTGTTGTTCAGCAAGGTCTTGAAGAACGACCAGCCCTCATACATTTCCTTTAACAAAGGCCGATCTGAAAATGAAGCAAGCCCACTGCCGAGGCTGTACCAGCCTGGCAAATTGAAGCGACTCTGCATCCATGAGAAGACCCACGGAATTGCGCGGATCTCATTCACCGCGCCGGATTTTGCGCGCGAAGCCGGGCGCGAACCGATCTGAAGCTGTTTGATCTCATCCAATGGAGTCGCGCATTGCCAAAAATCCACAAAGCCAGGCGTTTCATAGACAAGCGCGCGATAGGTTTGTTGCGCAACCTGCGACATTTTTTCCATTGCAACGCGCCATTTCTCAGGGATTTTTTGTTCCTTCATGGGTGCAGAGGCGAGGATCACCGCGCTGGCTATTTGTTCAAGATGCCGGTGCGCGAGGTCGGGGTTCGCGTAACGTGAGGCAATGATCTCACCCTGTTCGGTTAATCGGAATCTGCCATTGATGCTGCCGGCGGGTTGAGCGCGAATTGCGCTGTTGGCCGGGCCGCCGCCGCGCGCGATCGTCCCGCCGCGACCGTGGAAGATGGTCAGCTTGATATTGTGTTTTTGCGCAACACGCGTGATCTCCTCCTGTGCCTGATACAACGACCAGTTCGCCATCAGATAACCGCCATCTTTATTGCTGTCTGAATAACCGATCATCACCATTTGTTCGTTGTTATGGGTCTTGAGATGTTCTCGGTAAATATCCAGATTAAATAATAGCTCAAGGATGACCGGAGCATCTTTGAGATCGCGCACCGATTCGAAAAGTGGCGTGATCTGCGGAATGAAATTGCAACCAGTCCACTTTGCAAGCAAAAGCACCGTCAAGACATCCGCTGCGGCATGCGTCATCGAGATAATGATCGGCCCAAGCAAATCGCGTCCGTATACGTCAAAAGTGCGTCCGATCAATTGAAACAGGGACCATGTCTCTGCAGTTGCCGCAGTCACGCCCGGGTGAGGAGAAAGCACAGGTAGAGGCTCTTTCAACAAGCGGATGAGCAGTTCGGTTCTTTTATCCTCTGTGAGGTTTTCAAAATCAGATTCGATCTTGAGCGCGCGAAGAATCTCACTCAACGCAGTATTCAATCGGCTTGAGTCTTCGCGTATATCGAGCCGCGCGGAATGCAGCCCGAACACCTGTACTTTGCGTTGAACGGTTTGTAATTCGTCTTGTGCAAGCTTTGGAGGGATCGCGGATGAAATGATCTCCAGTGAATGACTCAAATCTTTTGCGTACATGCGCGCCTGGTGTGGATATTTTCCCAGCAAATGGGTCTTCATATCGTCGCGCGAGGCTTCAGCCAGATCATTGGCAAGCAGGGAAAGCATCAGCCGATAGGGTTCTGTGGCATAACGTTGCTCGATATAAGCAACATGCGGCGGGAAAGGTCGACGTTTTTCGATCCATTCGACGAGTTCAGATGAAGGAGGAATACGATAGGAGCTGATACTCAGATGACGTGCCAACTCCTGAAAACTGCGACGATGATTCTCGACCGCAAGACCGCGATGCAAACGCAGAGTCTCAGCTGTGATCTCGAATGTGACATTGGGGTTGCCGTCCCTATCCCCGCCAATCCATGAGGCAAGTTTCAACCATGCGTGAGGCGCGGTCAGGCCGGGGTAATTCTGTTCAAGTGCTTTTTCGAGATCACGATAAATTATTGGGATGGTATTCCAAAAAAACGAATCAACAAAGTACAGTCCGGTACGGACTTCATCTGTAACGGTTAATTTATCTGCACGTGCGCGATCTGTAAGCCAGAGGGCCGAGATCTCAGCGCGTAATGCGTTTACTGCATCCTCCCGTTCACGTTGAGAAAGTGAATCGCGGCTGAGCAGTTTGAGCAGATCGGCAAGACGTTCCATCTTCGAGAGCACTGTGCGACGGCGCGCCTCTGTTGGATGTGCGGTCAACACCAGTTCAATGGATAGATTTTCAAGTAATTCCGATACCTGCTCGCGGGTGATCCCTTGCGCTTTGAGTGCTGCAATCGCTTCGCCAATGGACTCGTTGATTGGCTGCGGATAATGTTCATCCTCACGCTGACGAAGCAGATGCACGCGTTGATTCTCTTCTGCCAGGTTGACCAGATCAAAGTAGGCCGCGAAGGCAGCCGCGACCGCGCGCGCCTCATCCGTTTTCATCGAGGAGATCTCATGCTGCAAACTCCTGGCCGTGACGGGTTCGTCGTTTCGATGAGCCTTGGCCAGCGCGCGAATACGCTCCTCGATCTCGAAGATGGCTGGGGATTCGAGTTCAGAAATCACCTCGCCCAACAAATCGCCAAGCAAATGGATGGTCTGTGACAGGTCCATAAAATTTCGCTCAAGTATAACAAACCGTTTTCAATTATGATTACAGAATGGCATCCTTATATCCAAAGCGTATCTGAATATTTATATTGGGTGCTATAATGTTTTCTACGAATTCACCAGTCCGCCTCAGATGAAAGGATGCTAAATTGGCCAAAGTAAACTATCAATACGAAAAGCGTCAGAAGGAATTGGAAAAGAAACGAAAGAAGGAACAGAAGTTAAAGCTTAAGCAGATCAAGAAGAATGTTCAAGCCAAAGAGACCCAAGAGACTCATGAGCCTGCAGAGAATCCGGTCCAGACTCCGGAGAAGGCGGAGTAAACAAAGAGACCAGCATCCCAATGGACTGGTCTCTTTGTTTACAAATATTGATCAATGACGATAGCCATTCATCCTCAATATGTTATGGGCTGAGATTATATAGATAAGCCGCCGAACTTGCGTCATGAACACTATCCAGCATCGTTCCATATTTATCGAGATAGTTTGTAAAAACCGCCTCCTTGTTTGGCTGGCAGCCACCACAATCCACAATTTCGACGAAGATAAACCAGACTCTGCCTTTGCCTTTAAGCCCTTCCACGTCTTCAAAGAAGTGTAGAAAAGCTTTATATTCATTCTGTCTCCAGACACCTTCGACAAGCTTGTCCGGAGCAAGAGTATCCAAATGATAGAAGGGGGCGTAATAGCGAAAGCCGCTAACAGAACCATAATAAAGGTAGATGGTATCCTGCGGAGCCCTATTTTCTTCAACATATTTCATAATGGGTCTGATTTCTGACAACGTCGGAGGGGATCTAAAATCAGCCGATGCTCTTGTCATTGAAATCCAAAGTAGTACAGTAACTGGGATCGCGCACAAAACCAGTGCGATGCCGCGCTGCCATTTGGCTATGAACAGATAAATTCTGCCTACTCCTTCAGCCATTAATAATAAGGCAAAGGGAATCAGAAAGAGCATAAATCTATATGAGAGAGGATATTTATGCAGGGCAGAAGCGGCTAATGTCACAAGGAATGGAAGAATCGTTAACAAGGCAATGTTTCGCTTTCGTAGAAAAAGCGAGAAGATTCCAATGAGAGCCAGGCCTGAAACTAAGGACGGCACATATAGATCGGTCCTACTCATGAGGGTTAGCAGGAAAAAATAATAGGTTTTAACGAACCATTGCGGATTGCTCCAGGGTGGGAGAGGCACAAAATTTGTATGCCAGGAGATTTGGTAATGGCTGTCCCCGGCCGTATATTGCAAGGCGATAATATAGTCGATCCCGAATGATATAAGCCACGAAACGCCCAAGGCCAGTAGCCAGACCGTCGGGACGTACTTTTTGCGTACGATCTTTTCGATGACCAATACCAATCCGATCCCCACCAGAATAAAAATGGATGTATGAGATATCCATATTGTGACAATGCCTGCAACCCCGAGCAGGATAAAATCCCTACTCTGGGTATCTTCTTTCAAGCAGCGGATTGCCAAATAGACCAGCAGCAAAGCGATTGCAACATCGCTGCAATATTGCTTGAGCTCGGAGGAATAGAAGATCAACCATGAATTCAGCGCAAACATCAACAGCGCAAATATACCGGCCACTCCAAAGTTTTCCCTGGCGATGCGGTACATCAAGTAGACAGCCAGTATTCCCGAAAACAATGGAAAAAGACGCAGGATATAATCTCTGTTCCCCAGGAGAATGATGGAAAATTTCTCAATGAATAAAAAACCAAGGGGCGCGGCCTGATGAAAGCCAAGCTTCTGAGTTAAGCCATAAAGCGAACGTTCCACGATATTAACTGCCAGCGCAGATTCGTCACCCCACAGCGAACGATTGGCAATATATTGTCGTAATCGTAGAATAATTCCAATTGCCACAATGGACAACCAGACGAAATCCTGTTTTACTATTAATCTCAATCGATCCCACACCTGAACCATAATACTCCTAACATTACCAATCAAGCAACTGACAGTTCTTATATTTATTCTTAAATAGAAACACGCCGAGCGCAATTCTATCACTCTCGGCGTGTTTGAATTCTGGCGCTCAGTTAGCTCTTCAAAAATTTCACAATCTGGTCATGGATCTCCTTGGACTGTAATGCACTGCGATGACCCAACCCATTGGTTTCCACGTATTGCGCGTCCATCCAGGCATTTGCAATTGCGCGGCTGTCTTCCACAGGTGTTACGCTATCTGAGCGGTCATGGAACATCAATGCCGGAATGTCGATCTTTTGTACCAGGACTTCATTGACAATTGAATCCAAAACATCGCGTTCGAAATTCTGATAAATCATGGCGCGCAGTCCATCAATAATTGCATCAGGCAGGTTGGCTTGCGATTGAAAGCGCGGCAGGGCATCCATCAGCCAATTGAAAGAACCGAAATATACCAGTTTGGAGGGAGGCGGAAAATTTCTTTTGACAAGCGCATAGGATGTGATCAATGTTCCGAATGAATGGGCAATGATCGCGTCGAACTTTCCTTCAGGCTTCATGACCAGATCCATGGTGGGCGCGATCTCGAGGACATTCGTCATCTTCCCATCGGATTCGCCGTGCGCGGGCTGGTCGTAAGCGACGACTCGATATCCCGCGGCAAGCAGCGGATCTACAAAGCCGGTCATCTGTGCGCGTGCACCACCCCAGCCATGCATTAATAAAATAGATGGACCACGATCTCCCCAGCTTGTGACGGCCAGTTCGCCGCCTTCGAATGGGATGCGAAAATTATTTCCACGTGCAATGATCTCTTCATCTATTGGCTTCACTTCATATTTGGCCGGGCCAAAAAATGCACGGTACACTTTCTTTACAATGGCCTCAGATTCAATGGGGGATGTTGGGGTCGTCATATTTTTTTCTCCTTTTGTTTACTTACTAAATGGTAAGTTTTGATGACAAAAAATTTAGACAAGCAGGTCTTGTTTGTTCTGTTCGATCACTTCATGGAATTTCTTCGTTCCCAATGCACGCGCCATTTGCAACCCGCCTTGCAAGCTCGAGAGGATCAATGCGGCCTTGCCCGCCGCATCGCCATTGAATTGAAATACTCCAGCTTCCCTTCCTTCGTCTAATGTGGTTTGCAGCCAGGATAGCATTTCTTTGGTCAATGACTCTGTTTGATGGCGCAGCGAATCAGGAATAGCATTGAAGTCGGTCTCGAGTGAACCGGCGAGGCAAACCTTGCCTTTGTCCGCGCGCGTATTGGTATAGATGCCAAAGAACCAGTCCAGTTTTTGTTTTGGGGATAGGTCCTTTACGCGCGCATTGTTGACCCACAATTGAAAACGGTCGCGATAGCGTCGGACGACTGCACATCCCAACTCCTCTTTTGAAGGGAAGTGATAATGAATTGCAGCATTCTTTACATTCAACTCCGCTGCAATATGAGCATAACTGAAGCCGTTGAAACCCTTATCCTGCAGCATGGATTCGGCTAAATCCAAAATTGCCCTTTGGGTATTCGAGGTCCTGACCATACGCCCTATATTACTTACTAGTTAGTAAGTTGTCAATGGTTTTGATTTGCCGGTTTCGCCCTGGTTTTCATCCCTTGACAAATCAAAAGATCATATGTAAACTATTTCTTACATATGCAAGTATTAAGTTTCATAACTACCCATCATACAAATTTTGGAGGCAACATGAGTACGGAAGTGATCATTGTATTAATAGTTTCGGTGACGGTAATCTTTGTCGTGGTGTTATGGCAGGGCATGAATGTCGCAAAAACAGAGATCGGCGGCAAGCAAACCACACAATATGAAAAACTGGCGGATCAGGCCGTAAGTGCAGAACAAAAGTCCGCGGACGCACAGCAAAAGACTGCAGAGGCATTGGAGGATATACGCGTCCGTCTCGCATCCATCGAGAAGTTGCTTCGTGATGTTCAATAGCCATGTCTGCGTTATCGGGCTCGGATCTGCTTGAGGCCCTCGCAGCCCTGGCAAATCCACATCGATTACAGATTATCACGGCACTCGTTAACCAGACGAATTATGTCAGCCAGCTCGCCCGCGAGATCGGGATCAGCAGGACGCTGCTGATCATGCACTTGAAAAAACTTGAAGATGCCGGTCTGGTGAAAAGCAGGCTTGAACTTTCAGGAGATGGCAAGGCCATGCGATATTACGAAGTCGTGACCTTCGATATTCATCTGACACCTGAATTTATTTCCAAAACATACAAAGAATAGGACTGTAAAAATGACTACATACAATTTAACATCGAATAAACATGGCAAACCATACAAGGGATTGCCCATGGAAGGTATGATCGCGAAATGGTATGCCAAAAATACGGGACGCGCCCCGGTACAAAAGATCATTTTCAATAAGGTCAAGGATGTTCTGCCGAAGAACGCAGCTGTCCTGGAGGTCGCGCCAGGCCCGGGCTTCCTTGCGATCGAATTTGCCAAAGCCGGGAATAAGGTAACAGCACTAGAGATCAGCAAGACATTTGTCGAGATCGCTGCGACCAATGCAAAAGAGGCAAACGTAAGCGTGGATGTTCGTCAGGGCAATGCGTCCGATATGCCGTTCACGGAAAACTCATTTGATTTCATCATTTGCGTGGCGGCATTCAAAAATTTCAGCGAACCCCTACAGGCGATTCGTGAGATGTATCGGGTACTCAAACCAAATGGGAAAGCTTGCATCATGGACCTGCGCCGCGACGTTTCATTTGATGCCATCAACAAACACATCAACAATGACCTGAACATCACGGGGCTCAACGCTTGGTTTACAAAAATCGTCTTCAAGACTACGCTGCTAAAGAATGCTTACACAAAAAGCGAGATCGAACAGATGGTTTCGCAGACAAGTTTTACAAAATTACGAATAGATGAAGGCACACTTGACATGGACATCTGGCTGGAAAAATAGCACCCCCAAATACGACGTGTGAACTTTGAATGATCATCCAGATATTATTGTCGATATTTGGGGGAGACGCCGCCTAGCGGCGGAGGGGCGCCATTTCATAAAATATGACTATAATCAATTTATAGTCATATTTTATGTTAAGCGAAGTAATTTTCAAAGATGGGACAACTTAAAGGAGTTGATGATCCATGCAGACTTTCTATGAAGAGTACTTGAATATTCTACAGGCATGTCATACCGATATCATCAAAGCGTTGGATGGGCTTGCATCGGCTGCGCTTGATTGGAGTCCGGGAGCGGAAATGAATTCGATCAGTGTTCTGGTGTTTCATCTCACAGGCGCAGAACGATATTGGATCGGGGATGTGGCCCTACAGGAGCCATCTAATCGGGATCGCGACGCGGAGTTTAAAGTCCATGATCTGGAAGTGGACGTGGTAAAAAAGCGGCTTGACGACAATCTGGCTTACGCGCGCCAAGCGCTGGAGAAACTAACTCTTCAAGACCTCGAAGAATCGCGTGTATCGTCAAGGGATGGACATAAGTTTACGGTTGCTTGGGCATTGCTGCACGCGTTGGAACATGCCAACCTTCATCTTGGGCATATTCAGATGAATCGTCAATTATGGGAGCAGTCAAAAGGGAAACAATGAGCTGGGGCTTTTGAAAACAAATTAATAACCATGATCCCTAGCATGAAAAAAATACTAAATACTTTATTCGGACTGTTAATACTTACTGCTTGTTCTTCTGCTGCCGAATCTCCTACAGCAACATTATCTTCCTCAGAACCCAGCCCAACTGCAGTGATGGTGCTGCCAACACCCTCTTCACCTGGCAATTCAATTAACTGGCAGGAACTGCAAGTGACCATGGATCAGGCTGAGATCACTGAGGATTTCATCACTGAATTCGGTTCGACAAGAAACCCACCTGAAGGAGAGAAATTTCTGTGGGTGAATGTACGGCTAAAAAATGTGGGAAGGAAGGAGATTGACGTGCCTCTGCCTGAACATTTTAGCGCCCTGTATGCTGACAGCGAGTTCAAACCCACTTATGGTCATCGCAAAGATCATACAGAATACACTTCTTTGGAACCCGTCCTATTTCCAGATCAGCAAGCGGATGCCTGGCTGCGGTTTGATATTCCTGTCACTGCCGAGTTGAAAGACCTGCGTTTTGTATTCCTGCCTGAAAGCTCGCACGTAGGTATTTCCTTTTCCTCTCCCAACTATCCTTACGCGGAAGATTATGCAACTTATATATGGAATTGTACTCAATAAAATTCTTCTTCTTAATGAACGGCAGATTTTGAAAACAAATTGATGATGATGATCCCCAGCATAATCAGCAGGATGCCGAGGCCGCGCGCCCAATCCAGGGACTCGCGCCAGATGAGGATACCTGCAATAACAGTCAATATAATGCCAATACCGGACCATAACGCATACGCCGTCCCAATAGGCATGACCTTTAGACTGAGTGAGAGCAGGTAAAAGGATGTGCCATATCCCAAGACAACAATAATGCTGGGAACCAGTTTAGTAAAGCCCTCTGAAAATTTCAGGGAGGTCGTCGCGATCACTTCACTCAGGACGGCAAAGAAGAAGATAAGGGCGGTTTTCATCCATTCATCCTTTTTATTGTTGGTCAGGTTTATATTTCATGGATTTTACTTTATTGTCGGCACGCGGTGCTATAATGACTTTAAGTTTTCATAATCCTGGCTGAAGGAGCATCTTATGAAAATCTTGAGATCTCTCCTGCTATTTTTCGTTCTGGTTTGCGGCGCATGCAATGTTCCTCAAATTACCACCGCC
>Ga0209131_1000690_pt1 | contig 23880 bp, 21 predicted proteins | sample GraSoi_2013_40cm_FD_185826 | JGI IMG/M metagenome (GOLD analysis project Ga0209131, IMG submission 185826) | Grasslands soil microbial communities from the Angelo Coastal Reserve, California, USA - Sample 9_17_2013_40cm (SPAdes) (version 2) | ecosystem: Environmental > Terrestrial > Soil >... | reverse complement strand
CCCGAGCGGCCCCTCGAAGCGGATGATGGCGCGTTCCTTCATCTCCTCGAACACGTAGCGGGAAAAGGCGCCGCCCGGCGACTTGCGTATGTGCAACTCCAGGAACTGGTCGTCGTGCGGCGCATTCGCCATCGAGAAACTGCGCCGCTTGCCGTCCTTCATGAGGATGTCGAGGTATTGGCCGGCGAGGAACTGCAGGCGCTCGCCCGTGGGCAGCTTGAGGTGGAGGATCGCCACGTCGTCGGCTGGACGCTCCACCTTCTCCACGCGCGCCGGCATCGTGCGGATCGCGAGGTCCTTCGCGCCCGCGAGCTCGCGCACCTCGAAGACGATGTCGGTGAGCGGTTTCGTGCAGCACGTGAGCGCCTTGCCCGCCGCCTTCTCGTGCGCGTGCAGCGCACGCTCCTGGTAGTCACCGTACTCGAACTCGCCCGAGCGAAGGACCCCCTTGCATGCGCCGCACGCGCCGTTGCGGCAGCCGTATGGAAGGCCTATGCCCTGGCGAAGCGCGGCCTCGAGGACGGTCTCGCCGGGCGCGACGGTGAACGTGTGGCCGCTCGGTTCGAGGCGGACCTGGCGGGAGTCGGGCAAAGCCTCAGCGAGTGCGGCGGAAATCGCCCTCGATGAAGGTGCCGCGGCGCTCGCGGCGCGCGGACGTCTCGACGACGCGCGGGCCGGGAAGCAGGAGCAGCGTGAGCGCGATGAGGTCGGAGACCACGCCCGGGTAGATGAGGAGGAAACCGGCGAGCACGGTGCGCGCGCTGTCGGTGAGCGCGGCGACGGGGAACTGACCTTGCGCGAAACCGGCCGCGAGCCTCGCGACCAGCGACAGGCGCGCTTCCTTGATGAGGGCCATGCCCGCGACCGCCGCGAGCACCATCCAGGCGAGGACCCACCAGCCCAGCGTCTGGCTCAGGCGCACCAGAACCACGGCTTCGAGCACGGGGAAACCCAGTAAGATCGCGAACAGCAACAGCCGCATCACTTCGACATCTCCATCATGCCGCACGAGGGCGGGAGAACCTCCCAGTTGGCCATCATTGCGGTGCTGACAAACCTACCCGACTCCGGGTCCGCTTTCAATCTGGCGCGCGAGCTGGTGAGCCTCAGACTGGCTGCCTGCGCCAATGTCTTGGCGCCCGTCACGTCCTTCTATCGCTGGGAAGGCCGCGACGAAGAAGCCACCGAGTACCCGGTGCTGATCAAGTCCACTCATGCCCGCTACGCCGAGCTCGAATCGGCGATCCGCGCACGCCACCCGTACAGCGTGCCCGAAATCATCGCCTGGCCGATCGAGCAGGGATTGGAAGCGTACCTGAATTGGGTCGAGGGCGAGACGCGAGCTTGAGCACGAAGTGGCAGTACGCGCTGGTGGGGTTGCTCGCCGCGCTGGCGGGCACCGCGCTCCTGCTCGCCACCCGCCCCCCCGAGGCTCCCGCGCAGGTTACGCCCGACGTCTCGCCGGCCGCTGTCATGGCCGCGGGATTCCGCGACCTGCAGGGCGGGCCGCGCTCGCTCGGGGAGTTCCAGGGCAAGGTCGTCGTCCTCAACTTCTGGGCGACGTGGTGCGCGCCCTGCCGCGAGGAGATGCCCGCCTTCGAGCGGCTCCAGGCGAAGTGGAAGGCGCGCGGCGTGCAGTTCGTGGGCGTGTCCGCCGAAGAGGGGCCAAAGGTCCTCGAGTTCGCCAAGCGTTTCGGGGTCACTTATCCGCTCTGGGTCGGGGGAGACGAAGTGCCGGAGCTGTCCCTCCGCCTCGGAAACCGCAAGGGTGTGCTCCCGCATACGGTCGTTTTCGATCGGCAACAAGCCCTGATAGCCGAGCGAGTGGGCGCTTACCCAGAGGATTCTCTCGATGCGCTGCTTGCTAAACTCACAGCGATTGGCAGCGAAACGTAGTTAAAGGCGGCGATCAGCGACGAACTGGTTTCGCGTTCGCCCACCTAAGCTCAAAGCGTGCCCAGCGGGCTGCGGCCCGCGCAGCGCCTTTCCAGAAGCGTGCGTTAACTTCGGCCAAAACTGGACATTCGCCGGCGATCTGCGGCAAACTCGCCGGCCATGTCCAAGATCCTGGTGGTGCACGGGCCCAACCTCAACCTCCTCGGCGATCGCGAGACTCAGCACTACGGGCAGGACACGCTCGAAGCGATCAACGCCCGCCTGGTTGAACGGGGACGCAAGGCCGGACACGCGGTCGATGCATTCCAGAGCAACGCCGAAGCGCCCCTCATAGAACGAATCCATGCCGCGAAAAGCGACGAAACGGCGTACATCATCATCAATCCTGCAGCCTTCACGCACACCAGCGTCGCGCTACGCGATGCGCTGGCTGCGGTGCGCATCCCCTTCATCGAAGTCCATCTCTCCAACGTCCACGCTCGCGAGCCCTTCCGCCGCCACTCGTACTTTTCGGACCTTGCAGCCGGTGTCATCACCGGGCTTGGCCCGCTCGTGTACGAGCTCGCCCTGGACGCCGCCTGCCGCGCGCTCGAGCGCGGGAGCTAATCCATGGACCTGAGGAAGCTGAAGAAGCTGATCGACCTCGTCCAGGAATCGGGCATCGGCGAGATCGAGATCACCGAGGGAGAAGAGAAGGTCCGCATCAGCCGTCAGTCTCCCAGTGGGGCACCGGTCCTCATGGCCGCGCCCAACATGCCGTATGCGCCTGTCCCGACCTCGGGCGGCCCTTCCGGGGGAATGCCTGCGGCGGCCCCGGCAGCGCCTGCTCCTGCCGAGCCCAAGGGACACCAGCTCAAGTCGCCGATGGTAGGCACGTTCTACCGCGCCCCCTCGCCCGGCGCGCCGCCCTTCGTCGAGGTGGGCCAGCAAGTGACCAAGGGCCAGACGCTTTGCATCATCGAGGCGATGAAGCTCCTGAACGAGATCGAATCCGACGCGTCCGGCACCGTGAAGGCGATCCTGGTGGAGAACGGCCAGCCGGTCGAGTACGGGCAGCCGCTCTTCACGATCGAGTAGCGCGTGTTCGAAAAGATCCTCATCGCCAACCGCGGCGAGATCGCGCTGCGCATCCAGCGCGCGTGCCGCGAGATGGGCATCAAGACCGTCGCCGTGCACTCCGAGGCGGACGCGGACGCCAAGTACGTGATGCTCGCCGACGAGTCGGTGTGCATCGGGCCGGCGCCCTCGCGCGACAGCTACCTCAACATCCCGGCCATCATCAGCGCGGCCGAGGTGACCGACGCCCAGGCGATCCATCCCGGGTACGGCTTTCTCTCGGAGAACGCCGATTTCGCCGAGCGAGTGGAGAACTCCGGCTTCGTCTTCATCGGCCCGCGCGCCGAGTCGATCCGGACCATGGGCGACAAGATCTCGGCCAAGGTGGCGATGAAGAAGGCCGGCATCCCCTGCGTGCCCGGCTCCGAAGGGGCGTTGCCGGACGATCCGAAGGAGATCCGGCGCCTCGCGGCCGCGGTGGGCTATCCCGTGATCATCAAGGCGTCGGGCGGGGGCGGCGGCCGCGGCATGCGCGTGGTCCACACGGAGGCTGCGCTGGTGAACGCCGTCTCGATGACGCGCACCGAGGCGCAGAACGCCTTCAACAACCCCACGGTCTACCTCGAGAAATTCCTCGAGAACCCGCGCCACGTCGAGATCCAGGTGCTTGCCGACGAGCACAAGCAGGCGATCTACCTGGGCGAGCGCGATTGCTCCATGCAGCGGCGCCACCAGAAGATCATCGAGGAGGCCCCGGCCCCGCACGTGAAGCCGCGCCTCATCGAGCGCATCGGGGAGAAGTGCGCCGAGGCGTGCCGCAAGATGGGCTACCGCGGCGCCGGCACCTTCGAGTTCCTGTACGAGAAGGACGAGTTCTTCTTCATCGAGATGAACACGCGCGTGCAGGTGGAGCACCCGGTGACCGAGCTCATCACCGGCATCGACATCGTGCAGGAGCAGATCCGGGTGGCCGCGGGCCTCAAGCTGCGCTACCGGCAGAAGGACATCGTGAAGAAGGGCCACGCGATCGAGTGCCGCATCAACGCGGAGAACCCGTATACGTTCGTTCCATCGCCCGGGCGCATCACCCAGTACCACGTGGCGGGCGGCCCCGGCATCCGCTACGACTCGCACGTCTACGCGAACTACTACGTGCCGCCGTACTACGACTCGCTGGTGGGCAAGCTCCTCGCGTACGGCGACACGCGCGAGCAGGCGATCGCGCGCATGCGCGTGGCGCTATCGGAGATGGTGATCGAGGGCATCCAGACCAACATCCCCCTGCACCAGGAGCTCATGAACGACGCGGCGTTCATCCGTGGGGGCGTGAGCATCCACTACCTCGAAGAAAAGATCGCGGCGCTCAAGTCCATCTGAGATGGCCTGGCAGCGCGTGACGTTGATCGTTCCCGGCGGCGAGGCCGAGCCGATGAGCGAGGCCCTCGAGGCCGCGGGCGCCATCTCCACGGACCTGGCCGACGCGGACGCGGACAGCGCCGCGGAACGGGAGATATTCGCCGAGCCCGGCGCGCAAGCCGCGTTCTGGGAGCGCTGCCGCCTGACGGCGCTATTCCCCGGCGAAACGGACATGTCCGCGGCGCTGGAGCGCAGCGGCGTGCCCATGACCAACGCCTCCATCGACCGGCTCGAGGACACCGATTGGGTCGCGCTCACGCAGCGCCAGTTCGAGCCCATCCGCGCCGGGCGGCGCCTGTGGATCGTGCCCACGTGGCACGAGCCGCCAATGCCCGGCGACGTGAACATCGCGCTCGACCCTGGCGCGGCATTCGGCACCGGCAGCCATCCGACCACGCGCATGTGCCTCGCATGGCTCGAGGAGAACGTGCGCGCGGGAGATTCGGTTCTCGACTACGGATGCGGCTCGGGGATCCTCGCCATCGCCGCCCTCAAGCTGGGCGCCGCGCGCGCGACCGGCGTCGACGTGGACCCGCTCGCGCTGGAGGCCGCACGCTACAATTCGTCGAGGAACGGCGTCGATCTCGAAGTGCGCGACGCGCAGCGCAGCATCGACGGCGCGTTCGCGATCACCGTGGCCAACATTCTCGCAAACCCGCTGCGCATGCTCGCTCCCGTCATCTGCTCCCACACCCTGCCCGCGGGGCGCATCGCCCTCTCGGGCATCCTCGACGACCAGGCCGACCAGGTCGCGCAGGCGTACGCGCGGTGGGCCGCTCTCGAGCGTGTCGCGCGCGAGGGGCCGTGGGTCCTGCTCGCGGGGCGCCGATGCTGATCACGACGTGCCGCAATTGCGGCGCACGTTTCCGCGTGACGCCGCAGCAGCTGAACGTGAAGCAGGGACAGGTGCGCTGCGGAAGCTGCCAGCACGTGTTCAACGGCTTCGAGGGGCTCGAGCGGCATCCCGACGACGACATCTCCGCGAGGCTCCCCGCCGCGCGTGACGCCGCCGAGCGCGTGCTGCAGGCCGAGCCACCCATCAGCCCCATCGAGGAGCTGGATGACGTGGAAACGCTCCACGCCGCGCCGGAAGAGGCGCCGGCCGCGCCCGAGGCTGCGGGGGAACCGGAAGCATTCCCGCAACCGCGGCAACAGCGCCTGCTCCGTCCCGATCTCATGATCCCGCCGCCGCCGAAGCGCGACCCGCCGGCGCGCGCCTGGGCATTCGGCGTCGCGTTGATGCTCGTCGTGCTTGCGGCCGAATTCGCGTTCGCGTATCGCGGCCCCCTCGCGCAACGCTATCCGGTGGCGCGCCCATGGCTCGAGTCCGCCTGCGCACGCATCGGCTGCGGCGTCCCGTGGTCGCGCGACGAGCAGCTGCTGCGCCTGGAAGATTCCGAGCTGCTCGAAGTGCCCGGCCGCCCGCAGGAGATCGCTCTGGGCGCGCGCATCCGCAACCTCGCGACGGTCTCGCAGGAGTATCCGCACCTCGAGCTCACGCTCACGGACCTCACCGGGCAGGCCGCGATCCGGCGCGTCCTGCGCCCCACCGACTATCTCGGCCGCCCGGTCACCGGCGCCGAGGTGATGGCCCCCGGTTCGGAGATCGCGGTGCAACTGCGGCTGGAGACCCCACGTATCAAGGCGACGGGCTACGAGCTGCTGCTCTTCTATCCCTGAGCGCCCTTCAGGCTCGCGAGCATCGAGCCCACCGCGCGCTGGGTGAGCGGCGAATCGTCGATGAGGCGCGCCTCGCCGCGGCGCATCTGCTCTGCAAGCGCCTCCGGTGACACCGACAGCGCCGAGGATGCGGAGAACGGGTTCGTGAACAGGTAGACGCCTTTGTTCGGGCTGATCCAGGTGAGGCGGGCGCGCGTGCGCGCTCCTTCGCCGGAGGTGAATTCGACCCACGTGCCGCGTTGCACGTGCGTCCAGATGCCGGTGCGCGTGAACACGTTGCGCACGGCGGCATCGCGCGGCGCGCGCAGCCGGATCTCCTCCACGCTGCCCTCGCCCACGGGAACCGTGGCGCGCTCGATCTCGGGCTCGACGGGCTGCGCAGCGGGCGCGGGCGACGATGGCAGGGCGGCGAGACCCCGCACACCCGCCTTCATCGCGCCCGCATGGCAATCGACGAGCGTGCCGAGGAATGCGGTTCGCTCCGCTTCCGGCATTTGCGCGCGCTCCAGCCCGAGCTGGATGCGCTTGAGCATTCCCGGCAGCATCGTGACCAGGCGCTTGCGGTCCTCGGGCGCGTGCTTGGGCTCCACGCTCCACAGGAGCTCGTCCACGGTGGTGACGAGTCCCTGCCACACGATCGAGCCCTCGCCTTCGCAGCGATGCACGCGCGCGAGGGCGTGCGTCCACGCGTCCTGCAGCATCGTCCGTACTGCCGGCGGAACCCATTCGCGCGCGGCAAGGCGCCGCGCCACCGCGTCGTGCGAAGCGAGCCGCGCGTCCTCGTCGCGCTCGCGCTCCTCGATCACGCGCGCGGAGCGTTCCACCAGCGCCGCTTCCCTGCGATGGCGCTCGTCGATGAACGCCGCCATTTCCGCCGCGAGCCGCCCGAACACCTGCTGGTCGGTCACGTATTCGTCGAGCACGCGCTGCACGACGCGCTCGATGAGCTGCACGACTTCCGCCTCGCGGGTCGTGGCGTGGTCGAGCCCCATCGCGGATTCGGCGAGCAAGTCGAGGAGGCGCCGCGCGGGATGGGAGTTGGACGAGAAGAAGCTCTTGTCGAGGAGCGCCACCTTGAGCGTGGGAATCTGCAGGCGTCCCAGGTGCGCCTTCGCGGCCGCGGGAATGTGCTCGTCGTCGAAGATGAAGTCGAAGAGCATCGCGACCAGGTCGATCGTGATGGAATCTTGGGACGCCAGGCCCGACGTGCCGGAGGCCCCGCGTATGCGGCGCACCACGTTCACGAGCGCGTGCTCCGCGCCCGCCGGAACCGCCGCCTCGCGGTGCAGCCGCGTGAGCTCGCTCACGAATGCCGGAGGGATGCTTGCCGCGCCGTTCGGCACCGGCGTGGCCAACAGGTTGGCGAGCGCGGAGAAGAGATCGCGTGACGACGACGCCGGCGCCGCCTGCGCCGGCGCGGGCGCGGGCGCGCGCGCCGCGGGGCGCTGCACGCTCGTCGGACGCGAAGGCTGCGGTGCGCGGCGATACGAGGGGCGCAGATCCGGCAGCACGCTGCGAGCGACGAGGTGCGCGTTCAGCTCACGGTAGAGGCCCTGCAGGTCCGCGGTGACATAGCGTTCGAGCTGCTGCAGCAGCGTCATGCGCACCTTGAAGCTCGCCTCGAGGCTGTCGCACGCGTCCTTGAGCGCCGCGCACACCAGGGCGGGGCTCAGCGGGTTGGCATCGTCGGCGAGCTCCGGGCGCTCCATGAGGAAGCCCAGGCGCTGGCTCAACGCGAAAAGTTCGCCCTCGCACGAGGCGCGCACCTTGCGCGCCATTTCCTCGAGCGCGAGGCTTGCCGCGAGCTCATCCTCGTTCACGAGCGAGAGCTGCGAATCCTCGCCGCGAAGCGAGGCGGGCACCTCGCGTCCGCTCACCTTGCGATCGAACAGGTCCGAGAAATGCCTGCAGAAAGCATCCTGGATGAGCGTGCGCTTCTCGCGCGCCTGCGCGCGCGCGTCGAGATACGCGTTCTGCGATTCGCGATCCGGAGATTTCTCGGCGAGATCGAAGAGGTCGTCCTCGATGTGGTCGAGCATCGCGGCGAGCGACTTGCCCATGCGCTCCACGGCGAGGCTCCTGCAGTCGGAGATCATCTGCGACGACTGCTGGCGGGAGAGCCGCCCCTTCGCCCTCAGGTGGTCGCCCATGGCGACCACGTTGCCCTTCGGGACTTGCGTCATTGCCGCACCGCCTTCCTGGCAATCCCGCTGCCGTGGGGCGATGCCCTTTAGGCCGGTGATTTTGCGTCACCACCTTTCGGTGGCTTTGCCGTTTTTTTCAGAGTCGTGCGTCCTGCACCTGCCAGATTGCATTTGCAACAGGCGCGGGTCAATGCCGCCGGTCGGGCCATTGCGCCCGCGCGTCGCCTATACTCCCGGAATGACAATTCTTGTTTGCGGTTCAATGGCCTACGACACGATCATGGTGTTCCCGGACCAGTTCAGGAAGCACATCCTTCCCGACCAGATCCACATCCTGAACGTCGCCTTCATGGTCCCGGACATGCGCCGGGAGTACGGGGGCACGGGGGGCAACATCGCCTACAACCTGCGGCTGCTGGGCGAGTCCCCCGCCCTGATGGCGACGGTCGGGCACGATTTCGGCCCCTATCGCTCGCGCCTGGGCGAGCTGGGCATTGCCGCCAACCACGTGCGCGAGCTCGACGACCAGTTCACCGCGCAGGCTTTCATCACCACCGATATCGACGACAACCAGATCACGGCCTTCCATCCGGGCGCCATGTCGTTTTCCCACCTGAACCGCATCGGGGACGCGCCGCAAGCAAAGCTCGCGATCGTCTCTCCGGACGGAAGGCAGGGAATGGTCGAACACTCGCGCGACCTCGCCGCCGCAGGCTTGCCGTTCATGTTCGATCCGGGACAGGGGCTGCCGATGTTCTCGGGCCCTGAGCTGCTGGAGATGATGAAGGGCGCGCGCGCCCTCACGGTGAACGACTACGAGGCGCGCGTGGTGGAGCAGAAGACGGGCAAGTCCGTGCCGGAACTCGCCGCAGGCGATCGCGCGGTGATCGTCACGCGCGCCGGCGAAGGATCGAGCGTATTCGCGGACGGTCAACGAATTGACATACCGGCCGTTGCCCCGGAATCGGTTGTCGATCCCACCGGATGCGGCGATGCTTATCGCTCCGGGCTACTCTATGGGTTGGCGCGGGGCTGGGCGTGGCGCAAGTGCGCGCAGCTCGCCTCGGTGATGGGATCGATCAAGATTGCGCACCGCGGGGGCCAGAACCACCGCCCCACGCGAGACACGATCGCCGCCGCCTTTCGGTCGGCTTTCGGCGAAATGCTTTGAAGAAGGAGAGGCGAATGACACGGAATATCTGGACGATCGCCGCATGCGCGCTGGTGCTGGGCGCGTGCGCCTATCCGCAGGGCAGCCGCGACTACGCTCCGTACGAAGTCCGCGGCGAGCAGGCGGTGCGCTTCGGCGTGGTCGAATCGATTCGCGACGTGCGCCTGCACGGCGGCGAGAGCGGGGTCGGCGCCGCGAGCGGCGCGGCCGTCGGGATGGTGGCCGGCAGCAATGTGGGCGGCGGCAACGGCCAGATCGTGGGCGCGATTGCCGGCACGGTGCTGGGCGGCATTCTCGGCTCGAATATCGAACGCTCCGCCAACGAGCAGATGGGCGTCGAGGTGACCGTGCTCCTCGACTCCGGCCAGTACCTCGCCGTGGTCCAGGGAGCCGACGAGATGTTCCGCGCCGGCGATCGTGTTCGCGTGCTCTCGGGACGCGGCGCGACGCGCGTCACGCATTAATCGCACCCACCGCGTTGTCCGCGTCCTGCGATGGACGCGGATTCTGGCCCACTCGGCCCGCGCCGCGCTCATCCTGCGTTTCGTGTATCCGCGCGCGACGCCCGAGCGACGCCGCGCGCTGACGCATTGGTGGTCCGGGAAGCTCCTGGCGATCCTCAACATCACGCCGCAGGTCGAGGGAGAGCCGCCTGCCATGGGCGAGACGCAGGCGATGATCGTCGCCAACCACGTCTCTTGGATCGACATCTTCCTCATCTCGAGCGTGCGGCCCACGCGTTTCGTGGCGAAGAGCGAGATCCGGGGCTGGCCGCTCGCCGGCTGGATCGCCGAGCGCGCCGGAACGCTCTTCATCAGGCGCGACCAGATGCGCGACATGGCGCGGATCGACGCGCGCGTGCGCGAAGTGTTGCAGGAAGGCGATTGCGTGGGGCTGTTTCCGGAAGGGATCACCACCGAAGGCGACGAGCTGCGCAAGTTCCACACGTCGCTCTTCGAGCCGGCGGTGGCCAACGGCGCGCACGTGCATCCGGCCGCGATCCGGTACGAGCATCCCGACGGGACGCTCTGCCGGCAGATGTCGTTCATCGGCGAGCGCACGTTCATGGAGTCGATCGAGCTGATCCTGCGGCAGAAGGCCGTGCGCGCCCGGATCATGTTCGCACCGCCCGTGGAGACGGCGGGCGCAGCGCGCCGCGAAATCGCGAAGAGCGTCGAAGCCTCTGTCGCTAGCCTTCTCGGCCTGAGCCCGGGGGGCAGGGCACCGAGTACACGCGCCGATCGCTGAGGCGCATCGCCGAGAGGGTGCGTCCCCATACGCATCCGCTGTCGAGGCAGACGACGTCCGGCCTCACCACGAGCCCAAGCGCCGACCAGTGGCCGCAGATCACCGTGTGGTCGCGGCTCGCGCGATCCTCGACGTCGAACCACGGCGTCCAGCCGTCATGCGCATCCCCCGGCTCTCCCTTGAATGCCAGCACCATCGCGCCGTCGTCATCGACTACTCGGATGCGCGTCATCGCGTTCACCACCACGCGCAACCGGTCCCACCCTTCGAGACGATCGCTCCAGCGGCGTGGCTCGTCGCCGTACATGCGCGCGAGGAATTTGCGATAGCTCTTCCCACGAAGCGTCGATTCGACTTCGCCTGCGAGCTCCTTCGCGCGCTCCACGCTCCATTGCGGAAGCAGGCCCGCGTGCACCAGGGCCCAGCCGTCCTCCACATGAATCAGGGGGCGGGCGCGCAGCCAGTCGAGCAGCTCCTCCCGGTCGGGAGCACCGAGAACGTCTTCGAGCGTGTCGCGCTTGCGCTTCGATTCCACGCCCTCCGCGACGCATAGCAGGTGGAAATCGTGGTTGCCGAAGACCGTGACGGCACTGTCGCCGAGCGACCTCACATAGCGGAGGCACTCGAGAGACTGCAGCCCGCGGTTGACGAGATCTCCCGTGAACCACAGCCGATCACGCGCGGGATCGAACTGCAGCGCGTCGACGAGGCGCCGCAGGGGCTCGTAGCACCCCTGCAGGTCGCCGATCGCGTATGTGGCCAGCTTACTTGGCCGCCGAGACCATGTAGTCGACGGCCGCGGAGACGTCCGCCTCGGAAAGCGAGGGATTGCCACCCTTGGGAGGCATCGCGGCCTTGCCCTTGATCGCGTTCGCATGCAGCTGCGCAACGCCCTCCTTGATGCGTGGCGCCCACGCCGCCTTGTCGCCGAACTTCGGCGCGCCCGCAACGCCCGCGCCATGGCAGACGTGGCAGACCGCGTCGTATGTGGACTTGCCCGCGCCACCGGCGGCACCTTTCGCCGGGGCAGCCGGCGGCGCGAGCGCAACCGCGGCGGCGGCCGGCATGGCGGCCGCTGGCGCAGCGGCGAGCGCATTGGGATCCACCGAGAATTGCGCGACGGGCGCGATGCGCTTCGTCACTGCCGCGTCCGACATCGCAGGGTCGTCCTTCTGGGAGCGGGAAGCGTAGGCGTGCTCCGCGAGCTGCACGAGGAGAAGGATGCCCACGATGAGGGCCACGGCGCCGATCGCGACTCCAATGGCGAGCTTGCCCGGGTGGGCGTCGATGTTGTCCTGGATCGGGTCGTGATGCTGATGATGCGGGTCGGCCATGGTATTTCCTCGGGGGAGCGCGCGATTATATTAAAATTGCCCTGATACGCGCCCGTAGCTCAGCTGGATTAGAGTACTGCCCTCCGAAGGCAGGGGTCGCACGTTCGAATCGTGTCGGGCGCGCCAGCTTCAGTTGCCTCCAGTCGTACCGGTGCGGACCTGCGGGATCGCGGTCAGGCGCGGCCGCACCTGCGACTGGAATTCCGGCACCCAGCGCTTCAGGTCGCGGCGCACTTCCGAGTCGGTCGGAATCCGGTCCTGGTTCAGCCACTCGAGCAGCCCCTCGAGCCAACCCGGATCGACCTCGCGCGCCTTCGCGATGCGCAGCTTCGGGTGCGGCGTGGGGCGCGTGTGCTCGTCGTCGGCGAGAAGCTCCTCGAAGAGCTTCTCGCCGGGCCTGAGGCCCGTGTAGACGATGCGGATCTCGTTCTCCGAGAGCTCCGACAGGCGGATCATGTCGCGCGCGAGATCGACGATCTTCACCGGCTCGCCCATGTCCATCACGAAGATCTCGCCGCCAAGTCCCATGCAGCCGGCCTGCAGCACGAGCTGCGATGCCTCTGGGATCGACATGAAGTAACGCACCATCTCGGGATGCGTCACCGTCACGGGGCCGCCCCTGTCGATCTGCTCCTGGAATTTCGGTATCACGCTGCCGGCGCTGCCCAGCACGTTGCCGAATCGCACCATCTCGAACCGCGTGGCACTCGAGGCCTGGAGGGCCTGGCACACCATCTCCGCCAGGCGCTTGGTGGCACCCATCACGTTGGTGGGATTCACCGCCTTGTCGGTCGAGATGAACACGAATTTCTTCACGCCGTAATCGATCGCCGCACGCGCCACGACGTATGTCCCGAGCACATTGTTGCGCACTGCTTCCCATGTGTTGGTCTCTTCCATCAGCGGCACGTGCTTGTACGCGGCCGCATGGAAGACGAGCGCGGGCGAGTACTGGTGCATGACCTGGTTCACGCGGCGTGCATTCTTGATGTCGCCCACGATGCTCGCCACCGGGATCTCCGGAAACGCCTCGCGCAGGTGCTCGTCCACCTTGTACATCGCGTATTCGTTCATCTCATAGAGCACGAGCATCGACGGCTGGTAGGCGGCGATCTGCCGGCAAAGCTCGCTGCCGATGGAGCCACCCGCGCCGGTGACCATCACAACCTTGTTGGTGAGAAGGTCGTGCAGCCCCGCGTCGTCCAGCGTGACCGGCTCGCGCTTCATCAGGTCCTCGACCGCCACCTTGCGGATGCGCGCGGGGCCCGCCTTCGCGCCCACCACGTTGTTCAGCGTGGGCACCGTCATCACGACCACGTTGGCGCCCTTGCAGATCTCGACCACGCGCCGGCGAACCTTGTAGGGCACCGAGGGCATGGCGATGATCGCGTGCCGCAGCTTGAGGCGTTGCGCGAAGCGCGGCAGCTCGTCCAGCCCCCCGAGGACGCGCACGCCATGCAGCAGGCGCCCGTGTTTCTTCTCGTCGTCGTCGAGGAATCCCACCACGCGCCATTCGTGGCTGCGCGAAAGCTCCTTCACGAGGCCCACGGCCGCGTCGCCCGCGCCCAGGATGATCACCCCGGTGCCCTGCTCTGCCGCGCCGCGCCCGTACAGCGACCATTCCTTGAACGAGCGGAAAGCCATGCGCGAGAGCGACATGAGCCCGATGAGGAAGAGCGGATAGAGGATGTATTCGCGGTAGCCGAAGCGGTTGTCGATGCCCAACAGGTGCAGCGACATGCTGATCGCCACCGAGCCGCACAGCACGGCGAAGACGATGCGCTGGATGTCCGGCAGGCTGGTGTAGCGCCAGATGCCCTGGTAGATGCCGAACAGGAAGTTGATCGTGACCTGGATCGGCACCGCGATGGCGAACGACACGAAGAGCCCGCCCGCATCGACGGGCGACAGGCCGTCGATGTCGAGCAGCCACGATGCGCCAATGAACGCGATGCAAAGGGCGATGCCGTCGTGCAGGGCCGCCGCCAGCGCGCGCACGTCGGGTTCGAAGGTCTTCAACGCAGCTCCAAGCCGCTTTTGCACTTGTTGGGACATGGGGGTCAGTTCGCGGCTTGCCGGACTCGCCGCTCGATCGCGATGAAGAGGGCCGCATAGAGCACGACCCAGCCACCGATTATAGCCAACTGTCCCCGCGGCCCCATTGACCGCGACGCGAGCGCGCTCGCCGCCGCGCCGAGCATGAGCGCGTACGCGGCAATCGCCAGCCGCCGCCTCGACCAACCCGCGAGCACCAGGCGCTGGTAATAGTGCGTGCGGTGAGCGCGCCAGAACTCGTCACCACGGATGACACGGCGCGCGAGGGTGACGGATGCGTCGGCGATGAACGGCGAGAACGCGAGGATGGGCAACGCGATGGACCACGCTTGCGTGAGCGTGCCGTGCAGGCCGAGCGCGCCCGCGAGGAATCCGAGCGGCACCGATCCGGCATCGCCAAGGAACACCCGAGCCGGCGGAAGGTTGTGCGCGAGGAAACCCAGGCAAGCCGATGCGATGGCGGCGCACGCAAGAGCCAATGGCCATTGGCGCGCCATCGCCGCGGCGAGCGCCATCGCGCCGAAGCCGGCGAGCGCCATGCCGCCCGCAAGGCCGTCCGATCCGTCCATGAAGTTGTAGAGGTTGGTCATCCAGACGAGGGCGAGGATCGCGAACCCGGCTTCGACAACATCGAGCCCGTCGCGTGCCGCAGCCGGTCCGCCGATTGCCAGAATCGCGAAAGCAGCGGCGGCGATTTGCGCCGGCAAGCGCACGGCGATGGGCAGGCTTCTCACGTCGTCGGCGAGGCTTACCAGCGCGAGGACGAACGCACAAGCGGCGAGGGCCACGACCGGCGCATCGCCGGCCCAGGCCATGACCGGCAGCGCGCCTGCCATGACTCCCAGCCCGCCCAGGCGCGGCCTGGCCGATGCATGCAACGAGCGTTCGTTTGGCACGTCCGCCAGCACAGCGGCGTACCGCGATCGGCGCAGCGCCTCGATCACGAACCAGGCGATCAGGAGCGGCGCCGCGAGCGCCGCGGTCCACATTACGCTCATGATGGCAACCGGCGGTAACTGCCGACCATATCCTCGAGCGCGTTTTCGAAGCCGATCTGGGCCGTCCATCCGAGCTCGCGTGCGGCGTCCGACGCGTCCACCTCGAGCGAGCGCGTGAGGCGCTGCATCCGCTCCCGCTGACCGGCGAAAGCCGCGCACGCCTCGAGCGCTCGCGCGGGAACACCGACGAGTCTCGCGGGGCGCGCGAGCGCGCCGCGCATCCCCGCCACGAGCTCGCGCGTCGAGACGCCGTGTTCGTGCGCGGCGAAGTACGTTCGCCCCGCGGCGTCCGCATGCGTCGCGCAATCGATGAGCAGGCGCGCGAGGTCGTCCACGTGGACGAAGCTGCGCCTGTTGTCGAGCGCCCCGAACGGCAGCGGCCACGGGGAGTCGCAAAGCCGCAGCAGCGCGAGGAGGTTGCCCTTGACGCCGGGACCGTAGACGAGCGGCGAGCGGACGACCACGACGTCGAGCCCTTCGATCATCGCGAGCCCGGCTTCGGCCTGGGTCTTGGAGCGGGCGTACGCATCCCGCGGTGCGGGCTTGTCGGCGCGATTGAACGCGTGCGAGCGCGATTCTTCGCCATTCACCTTCACCGAGCTCAGGAACACGAAGCGGCGTGCGCCACCGCGCCGCGCCGCCCGCGCGAGCGCGAGCGTCTTGTCCACGTTGTCATGCAGGAACGCGGGGTCGTCGTCATCGTCCGCATGCACGCGCGCGGCCAGGTGGAAGATGGTCGCATCCTGGAAATTGGTGGTGCCGAGCTGCTCGGTCCAATCGGGCGCGCCCATGCGCAGGCGCGCCTCGGTCACGGCGAGGTGGGCAACGAGCGCGCTGCCCACGAAGCCGCCCGCGCCCGACACCAGCGCCCGCTCAAGCAAAACGGGCATCCCTTTCGGGATGCCCGTCTGCGTTTCGGTGAAGCTGGCCGTCAGGCGCTCGCGATTACGGGCAGTTGGGCGGGACGGTGACGGCAACCGACCCGACGGATGCGCCATCGGTGATCGTCACGGTGACAGGCGTCGGAACGACGGTCGCGCCATCGCCGTTAAGACGCGTGATCGTGACCGTATTGCCCGACACGGTGGCGCTGACACGTGTGCTCGACGAGGCGGCCGAGTAGGTGCCCGTGCCGCCCACGACAGTCACCGCGCCGGATGCGCCGCAGGTCAGCGTCAGCGTCGTCGGTGCAACGGTTATCGGCGCGGGAGGCGTGGCGGCCGCTCCCACCGTGGTGGTGATGCCCAGGATCGCGCGCGCGCCGTTAGCGTCCAGGATCACGCACGGAACGTTGTCCAGGCAGCTGCCTGGCGCCTGCACGCCGACGTTCACCGTGAACCGGCCGGGCTGGGTCGTCGAGGTGGGACTCGCGGCGAGAGTGCGCGGATCGGGGCAGATGATCGAGTACGGCGGCACTCCGTCGAACACGAGGACATCGCTGGTACCCCCGCCGCACACCGTCGCATCCGCACCCGTGAGACTGATCTTATCGGGGATGAGCGTGAGGGTGGTCGTCGTGGTCGACGTAGCGATGATGAAGGAACGGAACGTGTACGCGCCCGTGACGAGATCGGTGACCTTGAAGAGGGCGGTCTGCGCCGGGATTCCCGTCGCCACGCGGATCACCACGGTGAACTGGCCTTCATGGTCGGCGATCACGGTGACCACGTCGACCAGGTTATTCATATTCAGCGGATCGACGAACTGGAACGGCCCGCGGACCTTCTCGAAGCGGAACTGGTGCCCTTGGTACAGGATGCCGTTGAACGTCGAATCGAACGAGAACGCCGTCTCGCCGCCCGTGCAGACGACGGCGCCGGCGCCGGTGCAGGTGCTCGCCAGCACCCGCATGCCGTAGCCCGTAAGGAAGTTCTGCGCGACCTTGATCACGGCCGTCGAGACGAGACCTTCGGCGGAGCGCGCCGTGACGTTCACGGTGCGCACTTGCAACGAGCCCGGCGGCAGGCCCGAGTCCACCACTCCGGGTTGGTTCGGCACGACATCGAGCGTGCGGCCGCCGATCACCAGGGGAAGCGGCATCAGTCCCGGCTCGCTAGAGCTCAGCTGGAAGGGCCCGGTGCCGCCCGAGATCGTGAATGTGGCCTTCACGCCCGCGTACCAGGTGAACGGGCCGATATCGACGGGCCTGGATTCAGCGCCGCCGCCGCCGCAACTGACGAGCAGAGACGCGGCTGCGAGACCGAACGCACACCGAATGAGATTTAGGAATTTCACGATCGCATCCCCTTTGTTGGGCTCCGCATTACCAAATTCTTAGAAATTAGCGGGTTATAGCGGGTTATTAAAGCGCAACTTTCAGTCGGACGCAAGGGCCGGCCAATGGAATCTGCACGGCAATACCGGGATGCCGTCAGGGGCATGCGCCGGCGTCGTCGGTCACATGGATCTGGATCGAGGACGAAATGCCATCCGAAACGAACACGATGGACGGTTGGTGCAGGGGCGTTATCCCGTTATTGCGCCCGATCGAGAGCGTGCTGCCGGTCAAGGTCACCTTGATCGCGCTGTTGTTCGAGCTGGCGGTATAAACGCCCGACCCCCCGCTCAGGCTGACCAAGACGCTGCCGGTACAGGTGGTCAGCGTAACTGCGCTGGGCAGAGCGGTGAACGCCGGAGCCGGGCAGACGCCCGCCGCCTGGCCCGACAGGGTGACGGTCACGTTCTTCGTGGTCACCCCATCCGAGATTCCCACGAGGATCGGGCCGACCGGCGGCTGGGCGCCGTTCTGAAGGCGCCCGATCTGGAAGAACGCGGTTTGGATCCGATTCACGAAGATGGCGTCGGTGCCGGAGCTGCCGATGTAGTTGCCCGTCCCGCCCACCGCGGTCACGACCGCAGTGGACCCGCAAGTGGTCAGCGTCACGGCACTCGGCGACACGTCGAGGGGGGAAACGGCGATGGTACCGACGACGTTGGATACGGTCACCGTCGTCGTATGGCCGCTGGTATCGCGGATGACGATGGGAATGTTGTCGAGGCAAATACCCGCCGGTCGCACGTCGAAGCTGCCGCCGCTGAAGCCCACGGTGTCCCGCGTCACGATCAGCCCGGAGCTGGGACTGGTGATGGTGTAGGGCGGCACTCCGCCGAAGATGTAGAAAGTGGCGCCCAGGCCCGGCGTGGCCAGGGTGCTCGCGCACGCGCCCTGGTTGGGGCCCTGGAACGTGTAGCTCGCCGGGCTGGCGAAGAATCCGGGGCTCGTGCCCGTCGATTGCGCGATGACGACGCCCACCTGCCGGAAGGCGCCGCTCGGCACGTCGGTCGCCTGCAGGATCGCGGTCTGGTTGGGCGCATCGGCGTTGGCACGGATGCGGATGGAAGCCCGGCCCGATCCGTCGGTCGTCACGAGCGCCGAGATCGAGAGGATCTCCGGTGTCGTGCCGGTGGGCGACGTGATGAACCGGAAGTCGCCTGACACCGCGTCGAATCGCACCAGCCGGCCCGTGAGCGCGATCCCCGCCTGGGAAAGCGTGACCGTGACCAGCGCATCGCCGCCGGAACAGAGCGTTCCCGCCGGGCAGCCCGAGCTCTGCGTCGACGACGGCGTGATCTGGATGTCGTTGTTGATCGTGCCGGGCTTCACGGTGACCGACGCCGTCGCAACCGGAGCAGTGCCGGTATCGCGCACGCTGAGCGTCACGGTGGTATCCGCAGCGACCGGATTGGCCACGACCGTGATCGAAGTTGCATTGCGTGAGGCCGAGTCCACCGGCAACACCGATGGATTGCTCGAGGAGACGATGTAGGCGCCAGTTCCGCCGGACAGGGTGAAGGAAGCGGGCTGCCCGGAGTAGATGATCGTGCCGTCGCCCGGAAGGATCGTGACGCGCGCGGGATCTGTGGCCGGCGGGTTGCCGCCGACGGCGCCGCTGCCGCACGAGGCGAGGACCGCGAAGAGCGACGCGGCAAGTGCCAGTCGCTCGATGAATCGGAATGCCATTGCGATCACGAAAACCTTCCCTGAACGTCGTTGCCGCTTCGGTGCAGCGGTCTGCCACGGATCATACGCAATTGCCCGGCAAAGCGGCCCGTTTAAGCCGTTTTCCGCGCCGGGAAATTCCATGCTGCAGTGCAGCGTCCTGCTACAATGAACCCGCTTCGCCCGATTCCTGCCCGCCCGCGATGGCCACCAGCCGATGCAGGTTTCCGGCAGCCGGCGGCCGGCCAAAAGCTCGATGGATTTGAACGCGGCTACCATTGCCGCAGGGCTCCCTTGCGGGAGCGTTTCGAACGACGGGACCGCCAATGAACACGATTTCGGGCCTTCCTCCAAAGCAGGGTCTCTACGACCCCGCCAACGAGCACGACGCGTGCGGCGTGGGCTTCGTCGCGCACATCAAGGGGAAGAAATCGCACGACATCGTCGTGAAGGGCCTGTCGATCCTGAACAACCTGCGCCACCGCGGCGCAACCGGGGCCGATCCGCTGCACGGCGACGGCGCTGGATTGCTGGTGCAGATTCCCGACCCGTTCTTCCGCGAGGAGATGCACGGCAAGGGCGTGAAGCTGCCCAAGGCGGGCGCCTACGGCGTGGGAATGGTGTTCCTGCCGCGCAGCCCGGCCGCGCGCGCCGCATGCGTGCGCGAGATCGAGCGCGCCATCGCGAATGAAGGGCAGGAGCTCCTTGGCTGGCGCGACGTGCCCGTCGACGATAGCTCGCTCGGCAAGAGCGCGCGCGAGACGATGCCCGTCATCAAGCAGGTGTTCGTGGGCGCGGGCCGCAGGCAGCTCGACCGCGATGCGTTCGAGCGCAAGCTCTACATCATCCGCAAGAGCCTGGGCCATGCGATCCGCGCTCTCGGCCTGCAGAACGCCCACGAGTTCTACGTGCCGTCGTTCTCGCACCGCACCATCGTCTACAAGGGAATGCTGCTCGCCGAGCAGGTGGGCAAGTTCTACACGGACCTCGGCGACAAGCGCTTCACGTCGGCCCTGTGCCTCGCCCACCAGCGCTTCTCGACCAACACGTTCCCCACGTGGGATCTCGCGCACCCATTCCGCTTCATCGCCCACAACGGCGAGATCAACACGCTACGCGGTAACCTGAACTGGATCCGCTCCCGCCAGGCGACGATCCATTCCAAGCTGCTGGGTGAGGACCTCGACAAGATCTGGCCGCTGATCTACGACGGACAGTCCGACTCCGCGTCCTTCGACAACGCGCTCGAGCTCCTCGTGATGGGCGGCTACCCGATCGCGCACGCGATGATGCTGATGATTCCCGAGGCGTGGGCGGGCAACCCCCTGATGGACGCCAAGCGGCGCGCGTTCTACGAATACCACGCGGCGCTGATGGAGCCGTGGGACGGCCCCGCGGCGGTCGCGTTCACGGACGGCAAGTTCATCGGCGCCACGCTCGACAGGAACGGCCTGCGGCCGGCGCGCTACTTCATCACCGACGACGACCTCATCGTCATGTCCTCGGAGATGGGGGTGCTCGACATCCCGCAGGAAAAGATCGTGCGCAAATGGCGGCTGCAGCCGGGCAAGATGCTGCTGGTCGACATCGAGCACGGCCGCATCGTCTCCGACGAGGAGTTGAAGCGCGACCTCGCGGCGCAGCGCCCGTACCAGGACTGGCTCGACCGCACGCAGATCCGCCTCGAGGACCTGCCGACCCCGTGGGAAATTCCCACGCCGGACACGGACAAGCTCCTCGACCGGCAGCAGGCTTTCGGCTACACGCAGGAGGACCTGAAGCTCCTGCTCGCGCCCATGGCGATGCTGGGCGAGGAGGCCATCGGCTCGATGGGCGACGACACGCCGCTCGCCGTGCTCTCGCGAGCAGCTCGTGATGTCGCTCGTGTCGTTCATCGGCCCGCGCCCCAACTTGCTCTCGCCCGACCAGACCGAGCCGGTGATGCGCCTCGAGGTTTCGCAACCCATCCTCACCTTCGAGGACATGGAGAAGCTGCGCCGCGCCTCCACGTTCACGCAGGGCCACTTCAAGAGCGACATCCTCTCGATGTGCTACCCGGCGGACTGGGGCGTCGATGGCATGGAGCCCGCGCTCGCGCAGCTCTGCGCCGATGCCGAGGACGCGGTGCGCAAGGGCACCAACATCATCATCCTCACCGACCGCGAGATGTCGGCGAGCCACATCGCGATCCCGGCGCTGCTCGCCACGGCGGCCGTGCACCATCACCTGGTGCGAGCGGGCCTGCGCACGCGCTCGGGGCTGGTGGTGGAGACCGGCAGCGCGCGTGAAGTCCACCACTTCGCCTGCCTCGCGGGCTTCGGCGCCGAAGCGATCCACCCCAACCTCGCATTCGCAACCCTCCTCGACATCAAGGACGGCCTGCCGCAGAAAGTCGACGAGAAGGAGATCGTCAAGCGCTATATCAAGGCGATCGGCAAGGGCATGCTCAAGGTGATGTCCAAGATGGGCATCTCCACCTACCAGTCGTACTGCGGCGCGCAGATCTTCGAGGCGGTGGGCCTGGAGTCGAAGCTCGTCGACAAGTACTTCAGCGGCACGCCGACAGCGGTCGAGGGCATCGGCCTCGGGCAGGTCGCCGAGGAAACCGTGCGGCTGCATCGCCTCGCGTATTCGGATGCGCCCGTCTATCGCGACCAGCTCGACGCGGGAGGCGAGTACGCATACCGCATCCGTGGCGAGGCGCATATGTGGACGCCCGATGCGATTGCCAAGCTCCAGCATTCGACGCGCGCGAACAGCTTCTCGACGTACAAGGAATACGCGAAGCTCATCGACGAGCAGAGCGAGCGGCTGCTCACGCTTCGCGGCCTCTTCCGCATTCGCGAAGACGCGGGCAAGGCCATTGCGATCGGGCAGGTCGAGCCGGCGAGCGCGATCGTGAAGCGCTTCGCGACCGGCGCCATGTCGCTGGGATCCATCTCGCATGAAGCGCATTCGACGCTCGCCATCGCCATGAACCGCATCGGCGGCAAGTCCAACACGGGCGAAGGCGGCGAGGATCCGATCCGATACGTCCCACTCAAGAATGGCGACTCGATGCGCTCGGCAATCAAGCAGGTCGCCGCGGGCCGCTTCGGCGTGACGACCGAGTACCTGGTGAACGCCGACGACCTGCAGATCAAGATGGCGCAGGGCGCGAAGCCCGGCGAGGGCGGCCAGCTTCCCGGCCACAAGGTTTCCAAGTACATCGCCAAGGTGCGCCACACGGTGCCGGGTGTGGGCCTCATCTCCCCGCCGCCGCACCACGACATCTACTCGATCGAGGACCTGGCGCAGCTTATCCACGACCTGAAGAACGTGAACCCGGAGGCTCGCGTCTCCGTGAAGCTGGTCTCGGAGATCGGCGTGGGCACGGTCGCGGCGGGCGTGGCGAAGGCGAAAGCCGATCACGTCACGATCTCGGGACACGACGGCGGCACCGGCGCCTCGCCGCTTTCGTCGGTCAAGTACGCGGGCAGCCCGTGGGAGATCGGGCTTGCCGAGACGCAGCAGACGCTCGTGCTGAACAGGCTGCGCGGGCGCATTGCCGTGCAGGCCGACGGGCAGATGAAGACCGGCCGCGACGTGGTGATCGGCGCGCTGCTGGGCGCGGACGAGTTCGGGTTCGCGACGGCGCCGCTCGTCGTGCAGGGCTGCATCATGATGCGCAAGTGCCACCTCAACACATGCCCGGTGGGCATCGCCACGCAGGATCCGGAGCTCATCAAGAAATTCGAGGGCAAGCCCGAGCACGTCATCAACTACTTCTTCTTCGTCGCGGAGGAAGTGCGCGAGTGGATGGCGAAGCTGGGATTGCGGACGTTCGATGAAATGATCGGGCGCACCGAATTGCTGGACACGCGCGCGGGAGTCGAGCACTGGAAGGCGCAGGGCCTCGATTTCTCGAACCTCTTCTACAAGCCCGCGGTCGCGAAGGAAGTGCCCGTGCACCAGTGCGAGCCGCAGGACCACGGCCTTGCGAAAGCGCTCGACCACGAGCTCATGGGCAAGGCGAAATCCGCGCTCGCCTCGAAGCGCGCGGTGCAGATCGAAAGCCGCATCTACAACCGCAACCGCACCGTGGGCGCGATGCTGTCCGGAGAGGTGGCGCGCCGCTATGGGCACGCGGGCCTGCCGGAGGACACGATCCACGTGAACTTCAAGGGCACCGCGGGGCAGAGCTTCGGCGCCTGGCTCGCGCACGGCATCACTTTCGAGCTCGAAGGCGACGCGAACGACTACGTCGGCAAGGGCTTGTCGGGCGGGCGGCTCATCGTGTATCCGCCGAAGGAATCGCCGCTCATCCCCGAGGAGAACATCATCATCGGGAACACGGTGATGTACGGCGCCATCGCCGGCGAGGGATATTTCCGCGGCGTGGCCGGCGAGCGCTTCTGCGTGCGCAACTCGGGCGCGACCGCCGTGGTCGAGGGAGTCGGCGACCATGGCTGCGAGTACATGACGGGCGGCACCGTGGTCGTGCTCGGCATGGCGGGGCGCAACTTCGCCGCCGGCATGTCGGGCGGGATTGCCTACGTCCTGGACGAGGAAGGCGATTTCACGCAGCGCTGCAACCTCGCGATGGTCGAGCTCGAGCCGATTCCCGAGGAGGACCACGCCGCGGCCGAGGTCGCCGGCGGCGAGCTCGAAGGCCATGGCAAGGTGAAGATCGACCACGTCGCGGGCCATGATGACGCGATGCTGAAGAACCTCATCCAGCGCCACCTTCTCTACACTGGAAGCGAGCGTGCGCGCCGTGTCCTCGAGAACTGGACCGGGTACCTGCCGAAGTTCGTGAAGGTGATGCCGCTCGAATACCGCCGCGCGCTCTCGGAGATGGCCGAGGAGAAGGCGCAGCGCGGCGAGCCCGCGCAGCGCGCCGAGGTGAGGGCCAACGACTGATGGGAAAGATCACCGGGTTCATCGAGATCGAGCGGCGGGA
>Ga0209131_1000689_pt1 | contig 23900 bp, 22 predicted proteins | sample GraSoi_2013_40cm_FD_185826 | JGI IMG/M metagenome (GOLD analysis project Ga0209131, IMG submission 185826) | Grasslands soil microbial communities from the Angelo Coastal Reserve, California, USA - Sample 9_17_2013_40cm (SPAdes) (version 2) | ecosystem: Environmental > Terrestrial > Soil >... | reverse complement strand
CTACTACCCGGGCATCATCGCCGACGCGGTGTCGGCGGCGGTCGGTTCGGAACAGGTCGTGTCCTACTTCGTCCACCATGACGCGCATTTCGATCCCGGCATGGAGGTCAGGCGGCACATGACGGTTCTGGCGCTGACGCCGACGAGGCTCGTCTACAGCCATACCGACGAGTATCCGGCGGACGAGAACGTGCCCGATTCCAGGCCGCAGGCGGAAACCTCCACGGAGGCCGTCCGCTGCTCGCGGATCTCCACGGTCGCCCTGACCAGGGTCATACCCGAGCCGGCCAACTACCAGCGCGGCGTCACGGTGCCATCGGAGATCGTGCTGACGATTGGCTGGAACTCGCTGCGGCACCTTGAGCTGGAGCCCATGCACTGTGGCGACGAGAACTGCGAGGCCGACCACGGCTACACCGGGGCGATGACCTCGGACGATGTCACCATGCGGATCAGCGAGGCTGCGGACGGGGCTGAGGCGGTGGAGCAGGTACTGGCATTCGCCCAGGCCTTGTCCTCGACCACGAGCCGGTCATGACCACGCAAACTGTCGAGCCAACGCTGCCGAGGTATTCCGAATCGAGCCTCGACGCGCTCGCGACGTCCGTGCTCGCCTCGCTCGCCGTTCCCGGCGAGCCGAATCCGCTGCAGCTGCCGCCCGCCGACCGGGTCTGCGTGCTGCTGATCGACGGGCTCGGCTGGGAATTGCTCAGCGCGCACCCGGCAGCGGCGCCGTTCCTGTCCGAGCTGGCCATGACCTCCTCGCCGCTGACCGCCGGGTTCCCGGCCACCACGGCGACCAGCCTCGGCACGATCGGCACCGGGCGCCCGCCTGGTCAGCACGGCCTGCTCGGCTATCAGGTGGCGGTACCCGGTTCTGGCAAGTTGCTCAATGCGCTGCGGTGGGACGCGAGCATCGATCCGGTCAGCTGGCAGCCGGGATCGACCATCTTCGAGCGCGCGGCTGGCGCGGGGGTCAAGGCGTTCCGGGTTGCTCCGCGCGCGTTCAGGACGTCAGGGCTGTCGGTGGCGGCGATGCGGGGGGCCGAGTTCCTGGCCGCCGACACGCTCGGCGCGCTGGTCTCGCGCGCCGTGTCCGCACTGGCCGATGCGTCGCCAGCGCTCGCCCTGGTCTACTACGGGGACCTTGACTCGACCGGACACGCGCTGGGATGCGGGTCCGACGCGTGGCAATATCAGCTTGCCCACGTCGACAAGCTCGCCGAGCAGCTCGCGGCTGCGCTGCCGCGCGGCACAGTGCTTCATGTCACCGGCGATCACGGGATGACCGACGTGCCGCCTGGCGACCGGATCGACGTCGACGCGCTCCCTGAGCTACGGGAAGGCATCTCCCTGCTTGGCGGCGAGCCCAGGGCCCGGCACCTGTACTGCAAGCCCGGAGCGGCGGATGACGTGCACCGCAGGTGGGCTGGAGTGCTCGGCGACCGCGCCTGGGTGGTCAGCCGCGAGCAGGCCGTGGCCGACGGCTGGTTCGGCCCGGTCGACAGCAGGTTCGCCGCCCGGATCGGCGACGTCATCGTCGCCCCCTGCGGGCCATGCGCGGTCGTCGCTACCAAGACAGAGCCGCGCGAGTCCGCGCTGAGCGGGATGCACGGCTCGCTGACCCAAGCTGACCAGCTCGTGCCGCTGCTCACCATCTCGACCAGCTGACCGGCCGCACCGGAGCCGGACACCGGGTAACGCCGTACCGGTCAGTCTGACGTTTGTCCACAGGCCAGCGCGGGAACCGCACGTTCCGCGCCTGGTTATGCACAGGGTTGCAGGAGGTTATCCACAGTGTCGAGTCCCCGTGGGCCACTGATCAGCGCGGCCGGGTTGGCCAGCGGGCTCGGATCTGCCGACCCCCCGGCGCTGCTCGATGTCCGCTGGCGGCTCGGCGGCCCGCCGGGCCTCGATAGCTATCTGGCCGGGCACCTGGCCGGGGCTTGCTTCGTCGACCTAGACGAGGCCCTCGCCGGGCCGCCAGGTTCCGGGGCGGGCGGCCGCCACCCGCTGCCGGAACCAGCCGTCTTCGAGGCCGCGATGCGCGCTGCTGGCCTGCGTCAGGGTCAGCCGGCCGTGGTGTACGACGAGGGCGACGCGACGATCGCAGCCAGGCTGTGGTGGCTGCTCAGGTATTTCGGCCACGACCAGGTAGCGGTGCTGGACGGCGGCCTCGGTGCGTGGGGCGCAGCTGGCCTGCCCGTCACGACCGAGTTGCCTGACCCAGAGCGCGGGACCTTCAGGGCCGGCCCAGGCGGCGGCATGCCGGTGCTCGACGACGCGGAAGCCGCCCGGATCGCCAGGTCAGGCTTCTTGCTCGATGCCAGGGCGGCCGAACGCTACCGCGGCGAGGTCGAGCCTGTTGACCCAGCGGCCGGCCACATTCCCGGCGCGATCAGTGCCCCGGCACGGGGCAACATCACCCGCGAGGGCCTGTTCCTGTCCAGGGCCAAGCTCGTGCGCCGCTTCTGCGGCCTTGGCCTCCCCCCGGCTTCGGAACCCGGTGCGGAGGCAGGCGAGCCGCCGCTGATCGGCGCGTACTGCGGTTCTGGCGTCAACGCGGCGCAGGAGATACTCGCGCTCGAGCTCGCCGGCCTGCCAGCGGCGCTCTACGTCGGCTCGTGGTCGGCCTGGTCCGCAGACCCGTCCCGCCCGGTGGCCACGGGCCAAGACCCGGGCTGAGCGAATCCGCCGAGCTCGCGTCGGCTGGTCAGGACCAGCCAGGTCGCGGCGCCTGTCACGAGCGCTGGGCCGGCCGGCCCGTGGCCTGCCACGAGGAGCGCGATCGCCGAGGTCCCCGTCGCGGCGGCTATCCGCAAAGCGAGCCTGACCGGGCGCCACTGCAAGATCCGGCCTGGCCGGCGTGCTGCGGCGGTCAGGGCGGCCCGCACCTCGCCGCGACCATGGCCGGCGCGCAGTTCGGTGTAGGCGGCCGCCGCGAGGGCGAAGCGCTCCGGGTCACCGCCGTCGCCGCGATCGGGGTGCGTTGCCGTGGCTATCCGGCGCCAGGCGGCCCGTACGTCCTCGTCGGTCAGGTCCGCGGCGGCATCCAGCCCCAGCGTCAGAAACGGATCCCAGGCCGGCCCCCGCAGGCGTTCGCGCGCACGCCGCCGCAGGCCCAGAAAGCGCGCGGTCACGGCCGTGGCTCCGGCCCGAAGGCGGCGTCGAGCACCGGGCTGACGTCGGGCAACCCGCCGGGTCCGGCGAGCGAGGGCGCCCGGCCGGCCTGCTCGGCTCCTTCCTCGTAGCCGCCGTCCACGGCGCCGCTGCCGGTCGCTGCCACCTGCGGCCGGCCGGCGCCGGACCACGGCGGCCGCAAGCCCACTGCTGGCAGAGCGGCGACAAGGCGCTTGACCTGGATGTAGGTGACGCCGCCCCGGTAGATATAGGCGACTTGACCGACGTCCAGACGGCGGATGATGCCGCGATCCACGACTGGCACCTCAAGCACCCGGGACGAGCCCTGGCGCCGCCAGAACGGGAACCTGGCCAGGCTCCTGGTCGTGTCGAGCGCCTCGCGGGTCCCGGCCAGGGCCGCGAGCGGCTCGGGCTGCGGCGTCCGCAGCAGCCAGATTCCGCCCTCCGCCGAGGCCGCGATCCGGTGCCGCTCGTCGTCGGTCCTTCCGAGGCCCTGCCAGGACTGAGCCGACACCTGCACGGCCAGGCCGAGCGACCTGGCTCGCTCGTAGAGCGTCCAGATCGGCAGCCGCCGCGAGACGGCTGAGAACTCGTCAACGGCCAGCAGGATCTCCCGCTGCTGCGGGCCGCGCACGGCGAAGCTTGCGAGCAGGTCGGCCAGCGCCCTGGCCTGACCCTCGGCGACCGAGATCTGGTCGGTGCCCTCGAGGATGCAGTACCAGGCGTCGGCGTCGCCGAAGCTGCCAGGGCCATCGAGCCCGGGGCCGAGCCGGCCGAACAGGGTGCGGAAGCGCAGCGCCACATCGCCGAGGTGCCTGGATGCTGACCTGATGACGGCGTGATCGGCCGCGGTTCCTGAGCCGGCGTAAGCGGCAGCCAGCCAGCCAGCTTCCAGCCTGCCGAGCAGCTCGCCGGCGCTGCGCGGTGGCCCGCCGGGTGCCTCGACTACCAGGCCGATGAGGGCTTCCATCACGTCGGCGTAGTAGGCGGCCGAGCCCGTGCCGTGCTCGATCAGGTCGACCAGGGTGGTCGTGAGCTGGCGCGGCGGCAGCTGCCACAGCGAGAGGCTGGCCTCGTCCGGCCAGATTGCGACCGACCCGACGCCGGCCTGCCGAAGCACGCGCCTGAACCGGTCGGCGACCATTCGGGCATCCGAGCCGCCCTTGCAGTCGAGCACTACCAGGAGCGGCGCGGCGCCGAGGCCGGCCGCGTGCCGGCGCAAGCCGGCCGCCATGAACGCCGTCCAGAGCCGCAAGAGCAGGGTCGTCTTGCCTGTCCCCGGCATGCCCACTACGACCTGGTGCGACGCGAGCCGCGGGTATTCGATCACCGCGAGCCGTCCGGCCTGGTGGCCGACCGTCCTGATCACGGACCCGACGACGAGCAGATCGCCGCGCATAATGAGCGGAATAGAGCCAGGCGCCGCGATCCTGGCCCTGGCCGAGCGTTCCTGGTGCCGCCATTGCCGCTGGTCGAAGCTGACTCTGGCAGCGGGGGACAGACCGCCCACGCCAGCGCTCATCGATCCGGTGCGGTATGCCCAGGCGAGCGCTCCCGCCGCCAGGCCGAGCGGGATCGCAGGCGGCGCGGCGGTCACCGCGGCACGCGCCAGCGCTCCGGCCGCCGCTAGGTGCCAGAACGCCAGCATGGCGTGATAGGGGGCGGAAGCGAGACTCGGCCATCCCGGCGCGGTCCGCGCGATCCAGGCCAGCCAGACAGCGACCATCGGACCACACCACGCCGCGGCGATCAGCAGCCGGCGCGCCGGGCAGGAGCGCCGCCAGGCGACGGTGAACGCGCCGATGGCGACCGCGGATACCGGCGCCGCAGCGACGGCGAGCCCCGCCAGCGCCAGCCAGCCGAGCAGGCGAGCACCGATCCGCAGGATGGCCTGCGCCGCCACCAGGCTGAGCCACCGGTTGATCATGACGGGCCCTCGCCCAGCGCCGCGCTAGCCGGCAGCAGCCGGATCTCGACCCGGTCCCCGAGGCGCCCGAGGGCGTCCCTGGCCATGCTGACTACTGGCCGGGCGGCAGGGGAGCACAGGTAGATCGCCCTGGCGTGCCGCGGCGGGCGGCCGGGAACCCGCACGTCGGCGGCCAGGCAGCCGTAGTCGCCCGTGCGGGTCAGCACCTCCCGCATGATCGCGACGGTCCTGGCCGACGTCTTGGGCGTGAGCTCGGCCTCGATCGCCCAGCACTCGCCAGCCCACGCGATCGCGGTGCCGTCCGGCCAGTGCACCTCACCGTCCGGCACGTGCTCGCGCAGGCCGATCCGGCCACCTATCCTCGCCCTGAGCCTGCGCTCGCTCTGCCAGTACGCCCGGCCAGCAGTGAACTGCGACGTGGCTGCCAGCGCGAGCCGGGCGGCCGTCACCGCCCGCAGGTGGGCCAGCCTGGATAATCCAGGCGCCGCCGCCCGGTACGGCAGCCCGCAGGCGGCGAGACCTGCCCGGGTCAGCCAGACCCAGCGGGGACCCGGGCTGAGCACCGCGGCGTCCGCGTTCCCGGCGGCGCGCCAGCGCGTGACCGCGGCCGCCGTGCGCCTGGGAGTGACCGCGAGCAGGGCCGCCAATTGGTCAAGCTGCACCCCGTACATTTCGGCGACGAAGACGAGCGCCGCACCGTCCCGTCTCAGCGACGGTCCACCGGGCTGGATCACAACACAATCTCATCACGTGCGGCCAGTTTCGCCCAGCGACGCCGCTGGCGCCGCGACACGGCGGGCCGGTGCTGGTGCCGCGCCGACTCGTGCTGCACAATGTCCCTGGAGTATCAGCAGCAACGCGGCTCGTCACGCAGGCGCTCAGCCCGCAGCCAGCCGAGGTTCGTTGGGGAAGACGCACCTCGTCCAGCAGGCAGGCAGGGAGGTCTGGTGACGGTACGTGGCGTGCTGCAGGTTCACTCTGCGCCCCCGGCGCTGAGCCCGCACATCGAGTGGGCAGTCGCCGGGATCTTTGGTGTGCCCGTCAAGCTGGCTTGGATAGAGCAGCCTGCGGCACCTGGCTCGGTCAGGACCGAGCTCGACTGGCAAGGACGTCCCGGCTTGTCAGGCGAGATCGCCTCGGCCCTGGCGGCCTGGAACCTGCTGCGGTTCGAGGTGACCGAGGAAGCCAGCCCGGGCTGCGATGCCGTCCGGTATAGCTGCACCCCCGCGCTGGGGATGTTCACCGCCAGCATCGGCGCGAACGGCGACATCATGATCAGTGAGAACAGGCTCAGGGCGGTGCTGACGCTGGCTGCCTCCGGTGCCGACAGCGACCGGCTCGGCGCCATCCGCGAGCTGCACGGGCCGCGGCACCCAGCGCTCGGCGGGTCGCTCGAGGCCGAGTTGTCGCTGCTGCTCGGCGATCCCTGGGACGCTGAACTCGAGCCGTTCAGGCACGCCTCGGCCGGCGCACCGGTCCGCTGGCTGCACGCCACTGGCTAGAAGCGCCGCTCAGCCAGTAGCGTCGGCTCGCCAGGTTCTGGGCGGTTCGCCGAGATCCACGCGTCGATGCGCTTCCACCAGTCATACAGCCAGAGCAGCTGCGCATCATGGTCCGCATCCCGCGGCACCTGGTCGGCAGGCACCCGCCACCACTTCGCGCGGATGGTCCGGTTCACCGGGAGGTTCCGCCACACGTCCCCGACGCTGACCAGCCGGTCGAGCCCAGCGTGGGCCACGAAGATGACATCAGCGGCCGGGCAGGCGTCGATCGCCGTGAAGGCGCCGCCGCTCCGCGGCGCGAGCAGATTCGGCATCTCCCTGGCCCGGGCGGCGAGGTCACGCCTGCCAAGCTGCTCGAGCCGCAGGATGCCGCGCTCCCAGCGGTTCGGCGTCCAGTTGCCGCCCTCCGGGAAGATCACCAGCGCGCCCGCGGCGTCGAGCCCGCGCGCCAGCCGCTCGATCTGGTCGACGAACAAGCGCTCACCGGTCCTGGCATGCTGGATGAACACGTTCGGCAGCCGGTTCGCGACCACATCGACGCCTGGGTCCAGTTGCAGGCTCGCCTTCATCACCACCCGTGGCCGGCGTCCGTACACACTCAGCAGATGGTGGACAAGCAGGAAGGAATCGCCAGGCCCTGCGTGCCTGCTCAGCACGATGACGGGCCGGGCCAGCCTGGCGGCCTGTTCGGCCTCGGTGAGCTCGGGCTCGTCGATTTCCACCCGCAGGCCGAAGGCGCGCGTAGCGGCGCCGTAGACCAGGTCGAGGAACCAGCGCATGATCGCGTAATGGCGGGTCTCGGTCCGCAGCCGCCCGCCGAACCCGCTCGCGATCCACAGACCCAGGCACATGAACAGCGCTGAAGTGTCCGCGAACAGCCAGACCAGCGCGAAGAAGAGCAGGCGCAGCGGCCGGTTCCGGCCGGTCCCCGGTCGGCGCAGCAGCCCGACGATCCAGGTGAGGACCGCGAGCAGCGGGAACAGCACGGCAACGGCGATGGCGACGACGATCGCCAGCGGCGCGAGTACCAGCCTGCGGATCAGCCTGGGCGGCAGCATGGGCAACTCCTGTCAGCGCCTGCCCGGCCCGGCGAGGTAGCGCCTGGTCGCCGCGTAGGCGAGCTCGATGCCCGCCCTGACCATATTCTTGTCGCGATAGCGCAGCTGCGACAGATCCGGCGCGCGTGGACTTCCCCCGGTCGGCAGCAGGTGCACGTCTACTCCGTCTGGCAATTCCGACATCTCCTCATGGAACCGGTGCCGCCTGGCAATCTCGAAAGCCACCAGGCCGACCTCCCACGGACGTTTCGGCACGGTGAGCGGGTTCTCGATCCTGCCGACCTGGAGCACGTATACCGAGGTGGCGCCGAGCGCCACAGCCCGGCCCACCGGGATGGAGTCAACGAGGCCACCGTCGAAAAAGTGCTCGTCACCGACTTCGACGGGCGGCAGCAGGCCGGGAACCGCGCACGAGGCGAGTATGGCCGGAACCAGCGGTCCGGCGCTGAACCAGCGGGCGCTGGCGCGCTCGATGCTCGCAGCCACGCACTGGAACGAAAGTTCGAGGTCGGCGAAGTCGCTGGCGGGCAGCATCTTATCCAGCATGTCCCTGAGCGGCTCGATCGAGTGCAGGTGGGTGCCGGAGCGTGCGAGCCGGACCGCCCGGCCGAACAGGTTCTCGCTGAATGCCTCCCTGACGGCCTCGCTCCGCCACAGCTCGCCGAGCCGCTTCGCCGAGCCGGCCGGATCCGCGGCCACGAATGCGCCGTTGATCGCGCCGATCGAGGTACCAACGACCAGGTCAGGCCTGATCCCGGCTTCCGCGAGCGCCCGGAGCATGCCGACCTCGTTGGCGCCGAGCAAGCCGCCGCCGCCGAGCACGAATGCGGTCGTCATCGCCGGCCTGCTGGTTAGCCGGCGTTCGGGCTGAGGTAACCGCGCGCGACGGTCCTGGCGAGTATCCCGAGCGTCGCCCGCAGCGCGCTGTCCGAGATCACCGGGAAGATGCCGCCCTGGCGCCATTGCTCGTCGATGGCCGACCAGTCGTAGTAGGAGGTGACGAGAGTCCCGCCATCGCCGGCCGGCTCGAGCCGGTAGCCGTAGACGTGGCCGATTGGCGGCCTGACGGCGCCGAGGATGGTCCAGGCGATCTCCCGGTCCGGTTCGAATGTCGTGATAGTCACCGTGACGTCATACTTGCCGAGTGGGTAGTCATTGAGCGCCTCGCGATCCATGTGGACGACGAACGTGTCACCGACGGCGCTGACCCGCCCGCCGGTGGCGTCCATCAGCATTCCGGCGCTGTCGATGGCCACGTGGCCGTACGGGTCGCAGAGCACGCGGAAGATGGCCGCGGGCTCCGCGGCGATCGTGCGCTGCACCTCGATCCGCTCGCTCGTCATGGCCTCATGATGCCAGGGTGGGGCGAGCCTGGATTCTGCGGAGCGGGGAGTGCGCCATGAAAGCCGTGATCGTCACCGAGTTCGGCGGGCCTGAGCAGCTGCGCCTGGCCGAGGTCCCCGATCCGGTACCGGGCCCCGGGCAGGTGCGGATCTCGGTCAGGGCGGCCGGTGTCAACCCGGTCGACGCGGGCAACCGGGCCGACGGCAGCTGGGCCGGCCTGCAGCCGCCCTGCATACTCGGCTACGACATCGCCGGTGTCGTGGAAAGCCTGGGGCCTGGCGTCAGCGGCCCGCGGCCAGGCCAGCGAGTCATGGCCATGACGCACTTCCCCGAAGGCGCCGGCGGGTACGCCGAGCTAGCTGTCACCGATGCCGACCTGGTGGCGCCGATCGCTGACACCACCTCGTTCACGCGGGCTGCTGCCGCCCCGCTGGCCGGCGGAACCGCCGAGCTCGTCCTCAGCAGGCTCGCGCTGCCGCCAGGGAGCCGCCTGCTGGTGCTCGGCGGCAGCGGCGGTGTCGGGCTGTTCCTGCTCCAGCTCGCGGCCCGCAGCGAGCTCATAACCTTCGCGCTCGGCCGTCCGGCCATGCATGAGCTCATGCGCGCGCTCGGCGCCTCGCATTGCGTCGACTACACGGCCGGCCATGTCGCCGAGCAGGCGATCGAGCTGGCCGACGGCCCGGTGGACGCCATCGCGGCCCTGATCGGGGGACCGCACCTGACTGGCGCGCTCGGAGCGCTGCGGCCTGGTGGCCAGATAGCGGCCATCGCCACGCCGGATCTCGGCCTGGATCCGCTCATCGATGCCAACGTGACCTTTCACGGCATCTTGATCGGGGACGATGGCCAGCGGACCAGGCGCCTTGCCACGCGCCTCGCCGATGGCTCACTGCGCCCGGTCATCAGCCACGAGCTGCCGCTGGCCGAGGCGGCGCAGGCGCACAGAATCTTGGAAACCGGCCATCCAGGCGGCAAGATCGTGCTGATTGTCCCCGGCTGATCCGGCCCGCCGTCAGAGCGGGATGTTGCCGTGCCGCCCGCGCACGTGCGCCGCGGCGGCGATGGCCTCGGCCAGGGCCTGCCTGGTCTTGGCCGGCTCGATCACCTCGTCGATTACGCCGAGCTCCTGCGCCCTGACCAGCCCGCCGGCCTCGCGTTCATGCTCGGCTGCCAGCTCGGCCTCGAGCTCGTGCCGCTGGTCGGCCGGCGCCGCGGCGAGCGCCCTGCGGTGCAGGATCCGGACGGCAGCGACCGCGCCCATCACGGCCAACTCTGCGCCAGGCCACGCGAACACCCGTGTCGCGCCGAGGGACCGGGAGTTCATCGCGATGTAGGCGCCGCCGTATGCCTTCCTGGTGACCAGCGTGACCCGGGGCACGGACGCCTCGGCGAACGCGTGCAGCAGCTTCGCGCCGCGGCGGACGACGCCGTCCCACTCCTGGCCGACGCCTGGCAGGTAGCCGGGAACATCGACCAGGACGACCAGCGGGACGCCGAATGCGTCGCACATCCGCACGAATCTCGCGGCTTTCTCGGCCGACGTTGCGTCCAGGCAGCCACCGAGCCGCAGCGGGTTGTTGGCGATCACGCCGACCGTCCTGCCGTCCAGCCGGCCAAGCGTGGTCACCACATTCGGTGCCCAGCGCGGATGCAGCTCGACGCCGGGACTGTCCAGTACCCCGCTGATCAGGGGATGCACGTCGTAGGCGCGCTTCGGTGATTCGGGCAGCAGCGCCGCGAGGTCAACGTCGGCCAGCGAGGGGCTGCCGGCGTCCTCGTCCTCGTCGTCGCCGTGCTGGCTGCCGAGCAGCAGCGCGAGCTCGCGAGCCGTGCTCAGTGCGTCGCGATCGTTCGGCGTGACCACGTGGACGACTCCTGAGCGCCTGCTGTGCGGCTCGGGACCGCCCAGCCGCTCCATGTCGACGTCCTCGCCGGTGACGCTGCGCACGACGTCGGGACCCGTGACGAAGATGCGGCCCTGGTCGGACAGGATGACCAGGTCGGTCAGGGCGGGCCCGTACGCGGCGCCGCCCGCCGCGGCGCCCAGCACGACCGAGATCTGCGGGACCTTGCCTGAGGCGCGTGTCATGGCCGCGAAAATTAGGCCGACCGCGTGCAGGCTCTCGACGCCCTCGCGCAGGCGCGCGCCGCCTGAATGCCACAGCCCGAGAATGGGCGCGCCGATCTCGAGTGCCCGGTCATAGGCGGTCACGATGACGGCGCAGCCGGCGGTGCCTATCGCGCCGCCCTGAACCCTGGGGTCGCTGGCGAACGCGACGGCAGGCATGCCGTCGATCACGCCTTCCGCGGCGAGGACGCCGCTGGTGTCGGCGGGCAGCAGCAGCCGGACCGACGCGCTGTCGAAGAGCGCCTCGAGCCTGGCCATCGGGTCGCGGTCGGGTTGCGCGAGCGGCTGCTGCGGCGGCCGCTGTGGCTGCGGCTTGGCCGGGCGGTCGGCAGCATCCCGCTCGAACTGGTGGAGTCGGCTGTCCAGAATGGTCACGTCAGGCTCCTTGCTTGCGGCGGAAGTGGCCGAGTCAGGCGGCGGTGAAGACGACCGCGACATTGTGTCCGCCGAATCCGAATGAGTTGTTGATGACGGCCATCGGTTCAGGCCCGCGGGCATGCAGGTCGGTCGGCTTCACGGCGATCTCGACGCCCAGGTCTTCCTCAAGATCGTCGACATTGATCGTGGGCGGCGCCATTTTGTCGTGCAGCGCCATGATGGCGGCGACGGACTCGACCGCACCTGCGCCGCCGAGCAGATGACCAGTCATCGACTTGGTCGCCGAGACCACCACGCTGGCCGCCGCATCGCCGAGCGCCGTGGCGATGGCGTGTGCCTCGACGACATCGCCGGCCGGAGTCGACGTGGCGTGCGCGTTGACGTGGGTGACCTGAGCGGCGCCAACGCCGGCGTTATCCAGCGCCCGGCGGATCGCGAGCACCGCGCCGGCCCCTTCGGGATCCGGCTGGGCGATGTGATGGGCATCGCCGGAATAGCCAGAGCCAGCGGCAACGGCGTACACGCGCGCACCCCGGTTCGCGGCGTGACTCTCAGACTCGAGCACGACCATCCCCGCGCCCTCGCCGAGCACGAAGCCGTCCCTGCCCTTGTCGAACGGACGCGATGCGCGCTCAGGCTCGTCGTTGCGCAGCGACAGTGCCCGCATCGCGGCGAAGGCGCCGATATTCAGCTCCATGATGGCGGCCTCGGTCCCGCCGGCGAGAACGATATCGGCACGCCCCGACTTAATCATGTCGATCCCGTAGCCGATCGCCTCGGCACCAGACGCGCAGGCGCTCACCGGGGTGTGCACTCCCGCACGTGCGCCGAGTTCCAGGCTGATCCAGCCCGCCGAGCCGTTGGGCATCAGCTGCGGCACGGTGAACGGCGATAGGCGCTGCCAGCCCTTCTCCTTCAGCGTGTCGTACGCGGCCAGAACGGACCCGATCCCGCCGATACCGCTCGCCACGACAACTCCGAGCCTGAGCGGGTCCGCGTCGGGCGAGCCAGCATCCGCCCAGGCTTCCCGCGCTGCGACGATCGCGAACATCTCGCACCTGTCGAGCTTCCTGGCCTGAACCCGGTCCACCACGGTGGTCGGTTCGACCGCCGCCTTGGCTGCGATCTGGCAGGGCAGCCGCTGCGCCCAGTCATCGGTCAGAGCCTGGACGCCGCTGCGCCCGGCCAGCATGGCCTGCCAGGTGCTCGGGGCGTCGCCGCCTACCGGCGTGGTCGCTCCGAGCCCGGTGATGACGACTCGGGTCGGGTCGTTGGGCACTCCTGCGCCTCCCTCTGCTAGCTACGTCCTGGTCGGGATCACGCGGCGCCACCTGACCCCGGCTGGGCCGCGACGCCGCGCGCTGCTGGTCCCCGAGTCAGGCAGATACGGAGGCGCGCCCGACGTAGTCGATGACGTCCTGTACCGTCTTGAGGTCCTTGAGCTGGTCGTCGGGGATTTCCACGCCGAACTTGTCCTGCGCGGCCACCGCGATTTCGACCATCGAAAGGCTGTCGATGTCGAGGTCATCGATGAAGGTCTTTTCCGGGGTCACCTCGTCAGCCGGGACACCAGCGATCTCGTCGATAATTTCGCTCAGCCCGGCGAGGATCTCCTCTTGGGTCATGGCCATTCCAGTTCTCCCTCTTCTTGTGCGTACTCTTGCGGTTACCTTGCGATGGGCCCGTTTCGGCTTAACGGCCCGTGCCCGCCCGGCAGCCAGCCACCGGTCTCGGGACGGTCAGGGTAGCGTGACCACCTGCGCGGCGTAGCAGACGCCCGCGCCGAACCCGATCAGCAGGGCCTTGTCTCCCGACGCTAGCTCGCCCCGCTCGATCATCCGGGAGAGCGCGAGCGGGATCGATGCCGATGACGTGTTCCCGGCTGTCACGATATCGGTGGCCACTTTGGCCTGCGGAGCCCCGATCTTGCGTGCCAGCGCCTCGATGATCCGCAGGTTGGCCTGGTGCGGCACGAAGACGGCGAGCTCGCCGGGCTCGATGCCCGCCTCAGCGCACGCCTGCCTGGCCACCGGGTGCAGCGCCGTGGTGGCCCACCTGAAGACGGCCTGGCCCTCCTGGACGATGAACGAGTTGCGGTCCTCAATAAAGATCTTGTCCGCCATATCGCCGTCGCTACCCCAGACGACGGGGCCGATGCCGGGCTCATGTTCTTCTGCCTCCGGGCTGGACGCGACAGCACCTGATGCTTGCGGGCCAGGATTGCTTGGCCCGGCTGGGCCGACCACCGCGGCGCCGGCACCGTCGGCGAAGATGATGCACGTGGACCGGTCGGTCCAGTCGACCCACTGAGACAGCTTCTCAGCCCCGATCACCAGCACGTGCCGGGCCGAGCCGGCCCGCACGGCGTCGCTCGCCGCGGCGAGCGCATAGCAGAACCCGGCGCACGCGGCGTTGAGGTCGTAGGCGCCTGGCGCGGCGATGCCGAGCCTGCGCGCCACGACGGCGGCCGTGTTCGGGATCATCACCTCGGGCGTGCACGTCGCCACGATGACCAAGTCGATGTCGGCGGAGGAGAGTCCGCTGCCGGCGAGCGCCTTGCCAGCCGCCGCGACGGCCATGTCGGCGAGGGTCTCGTCCGGCCCGGCCAGCCGCCTGCTGACGATCCCGACGCGGCTGCGAATCCACTCATCGCTCGTATCGACCGATGCCGCCAGCTCGTCGTTGGTAACGATCCTGGCCGGCTGGTACCCGCCGAATGCCAGGACCCGGGCGCTCGCGGAGCCTTGCTGGATTCGCATGAGTTACTGCCCTTCGTTGGTGGCGGCATGCGCGGCGGGCTCGAGCCTGACGAGCGGCTGGCCCGGGTTCACCGGATCGCCGTCCTCGACCAGCCACTCGATGATCGTCGCGGGGAAGCCGGCGGTCACCAGGTGACTGCTGCCGCGCATCTCCACCCGGCCGAGCTCGGCGCCGCTGCGGACCGAGACGCCAGGCCCGTCTGGCGCGGCGGCGGCGCGGAATGTTCCCGCGAGCGGTGCCACGAGCAGCCGCCACTCGGGTGCGTGGCTATCGGAGTGCACGTCGTGCTCGGCGAGCAGCGCCCTGGCCGCGTCGAGGTCCTCAGGCGTCCTGACCGCGAGCAGCTGAACGCCTGGCAGGGCCCGCCGGGCCAGGCCAACGAGCGTGCCGGCGGGCGGCAGCTCGAGGAAGGCGGTCGCACCGAGGCTGCTCATCGTCGACATGCAGCTGTCCCACCGCACCGGAGCGCTGACCTGTGAGCAGATCCGCTCGAGCCAGTCGGCGCCGGTCCGCACCGACGCCCCGTCCCGGTTGGATAGCAGGGTCAGCACTGGGTCACGGACTGCCACCGTCGCCGCTTCGGCGCGAAGCGCGTCGACGGCGGGCGCCATGTGCACGGTGTGAAAGGCGCCGGCCACCTGGAGCGGCCGGAGCCTGGCCCCGGCAGGCGGATCCGCCGCGAAAGCCGTGAGCTGCTCGGCGGTGCCCGCCGCAACGATCTGGCCCGCGCCGTTGATGTTGGCCGGTGTCAGCCCGTGCGCCTGGATCGACCGCAGGACAACGGCCTCGTCACCGCCCAGAACGGCGGTCATCGACGTTTGCCTGGCGGCCGCGGCGTCGGCCATGGCGCGGCCGCGCACGCCGACCAGCCTGAGGGCGTCGGGCGCGGAAAGGACACCGGCGATGACGCCAGCGGTCAGCTCTCCGACGCTGTGACCTGCTGCTATTCCACCCTGTCGACCGTCCGCGTGACGTGCGTGCTCGGCCCCGTCTTCGCCGCTGCCCTCGCCGCCGTCGTGGCCGCCGGAGAACGCAGGGCCCATGGCGAGCACCGAGGCCGCCGCGAGCGCCGCGGCGACCAGCAGCGGCTGGGCGACCGCGGTATCCCTGATCTCGTCCGCCGTGCCCACGGTTCCGTACTTCATCAAGTCGCAGCCGGCGAGGTCGGACCAGGAAGCGAAAAGGTCGGTGACGCCTGGGATTTCCAGCCACGGTGCGAGGAAGCCGGGAGTCTGAGCACCCTGCCCAGGCGCGGCGATGACAAGCATCTTCTTACCTTGCACTGTAGGAGTCCGCCATAAGAATAGAGGGGGCTACGAACTTTTGCGAGTAGCGTCTGTAGGTAGTCTACAAACTATGTGCGCTTGCGTGATAGCCGGCCGTACACAATGGCGAGCCACAGCACGAACCCGCCGCGTCCATCGCTCGGGTTGAACCCGGTCAGCTCGGCCGCCCGGCGCAGCCGGTACCTGACCGTGTTCGGGTGCACGAACAGCATCCGCGCTGTCGCTTCAAGCGAGTTACCCTGTTCCAGGTAAGTGGTCACAGTGTCAAGCAGGGCTGCGCCACCTCGGTGCAGCGGCTCGTACACGCGGTCGATGAGCTCGAGCCTGGCACTGTCGTCACCGTCCAGCGCCCGTTCGGCGAGCAGCGCCGACGCGGGCACCGGCCGTGGTGCGTCAGGCCACGCGGGGGCCGACCGAAGGCCCGCTAGCGCTGCCCTGGCCGGCTCAGCGGCGGCCTCGAGGCTTTCGACCGCCGCGCTGACGACCACGGGTCCTGGCCCGAACCTGGCGGCCAGCTGCCTGGCCACCGGCATCGGGTCGCCCGGCCCGCCGAGAATCACCACGAGCCGGTGCCCGTATACCCCAGCGAGCAGATCGAACTTGGCCCGCCTCGCCAGCAGCCGCAGCTCGTCGATCAGGCCCTCCCGCTCGCTGCCGCCTGCGTTGCCCGCGATGACCGTGACCGGCGTGGATGACCAGTTGAGCGCGGATGCCCACGACGGCAGGCTCTCATCGATCTCGCCGCGGACCAGCGAATTCACAACGAGCGCCTGAAGCCTGGCGTCCCAGGCGCCCCGCGCCTCAGCCGACTTGGCGTAGATCTGGGCGGCGGCGAAGGCCACTTCCCTGGTGTACATGAGCACGGCTTCCCTGAGCTCGCTCTCGCCGCCGGGGGCCGCGAGCTCGTCAACCCTGCTCTCCACGACGTCGACGATGATCCGTACCATCTCGACGGCCTGCTGCAGGCTGACTGCCCTGGCAAGCTCGCGCGGGGCGGTCCCGAATACCTCGCCAGCGACCGCCGGCCTGCCGCGCTCCGGGTGCTTCACCCAATCGACGAACGCCGCGACCCCAGCCTGGGCGACCAGGCCAAGCCACGACCGGTTCTCCGCTGACAGCTCGCGGAACCACGGCAGCCGCTGATCCATCGCCGCCATCGACGCGGAACCGAGTGCGGACATTGACTGCTCGAGACGGGAGATAGTGTCCGCCCGCACACCTCCGCCGTCCGGCAGCGCCGGGGTCGCCTTCGCGCTCACGTCATCAGGGTGCCATGCCACGCTAATGGTCGCCGGGCCGGGACAGGATTGTACCTATGGCTACTTTCGCGCGCGGTGAGTGAATCGCGGCGGACGCCGCGGGGCCCGACGTCAGCTCAGCCGAGCGCCGAGCTGACGTCGAGGTCCAGGCGGTACTTGGTGATCGCCTCGGTCAGCACGTCCGGCTTCAGGTCGCCCAGCCGGACCAGCTGGCCGAGCACGGCGACCGTGATCGACTCCGCGTCCACGTGGAAGAACCTGCGGGCGGCCGGCCTGGTGTCGGAGAGGCCCCAGCCGTCGGTGCCCAGCGAGGTGAACGGCCCGGGCACCCAGCGGGCGATCTGGTCGGGCACGGCCCTGATCCAGTCGCTCACGGCGACGACCGGATTCTGCTGCTCGCTCAGCGCCTGCGTCACGTACGGCACCCTCGCCGCATCCTCGGGATGGAGCATGTTCCACTCCTCGCAGGACAGCCCGTCCCTGCGCAGCTCGCTCCACGACGTCGCCGACCACACCTCGGCGCGCACCCCCCAGTCGGCCATGAGCAGCCGCTGCGCCTCCAGCGCCCAGCGCAGGCCAACTCCGGACGCGAGAATCCGGGCACCCGGCCCGTTGGCATCGGCCTGACCGGTCTCGGGTCCTGCTGAGTATTGGTAAAGCCCCCGCACGATGGCCTGCTCGAGGGCCTGCTGGCCGCCCGGGTAGCCCACGGGCTCGGCCGGCTGCACGTACGGCTCGTTGTACAAGGTGAGGTAGTAGAAGACGTCCTCGCCGTGCGGATGTTCCGCGGATCCGCCGTACATCCGGCGCAGGCCGTCCTTGACGATCGCCGCAAGCTCGTAGGCCCAGCCGGCGTCGTAGGCGACGCAGGCCAGGTTGGTCGATGCGAGCAGGAGCGAGTGGCCGTCGTTGTGCTGCAGGCCCTCGCCGGCCAGGGTGGTCCGGCCGGCCGTGGCGCCAAGCAGGAAGCCGCGGCCGAGCTGGTCGGCCATGGCCCACATCTGGTCGCCGGTCCGCTGGAACCCGAACATCGAGTAGAAGATGTAGATCGGGATCATGGGCGTGCCGTGCGTGGCGTACGCGCTGCCGGCGGCCACCGTCGAGGCCATCGCTCCGGCTTCGCTGATGCCCTCGTGCAGGATCTGGCCCCGTTCTGACTCCTTGTAGGACAGCAGCAGCGCACGGTCCACGGCCTCGTAGGTCTGCCCGTGCGGGGAGTAGATCTTCGCCGTCGGGAACAGCGAGTCCATGCCGAACGTCCTGGCCTCGTCGGGGATGATCGGCACGAACCGGTCACCGATCTCCGGGTCCTTCATGAGGTCCTTCAGCAGCCGGACGAACGCCATCGTGGTGGCGACGGGCTGCTTGCCCGATCCGCTCCGCAGCTCGTCGTAGCTGGCATCGGCGGGCAGGGCGAGCGGGCGCGACCTGACCACCCGCTTGGGCAGGTAGCCGCCTAGCGCCTGCCTGCGCTCTTTCATGTACTCGATCTCGTCGGAGTTCTCGCCCGGGTGGTAGTACGGCGGCAACTCGGCCTCGAGTGCCGAGTCGGGGATGTCCAGGTACAGCCGGTCGCGGAACTCCTTGAGCTCGGCCACGGTCAACTTCTTCATCTGGTGGGTGGCGTTCCTGGCCTCGAAGTCCGGACCCAGGGTCCAGCCCTTGATCGTGTGCGCCAGGATGACCGTCGGCTGCCCGACATGCTCGGTAGCGGCCTTGAACGCGGCGTATACCTTGCGGTAGTCGTGCCCGCCGCGGGACAGGTTGCGCACCTGATCGTCGGACAGGTGCGAGACGATGGCCCGCAGCCTCGGGTCCCCGCCGAAGAAGTGCTCGCGCGTGTAGGCGCCCGACTCCACGGCGTAGGTCTGGAACTGACCGTCCGGCGTGGTGTTCATCTTGTTGACCAGGACGCCATCAACATCCTGGGCCAGCAGCGGGTCCCAGTCCCGGCCCCAGATCACCTTGATGACGTTCCAGCCCGCGCCGCGGAAGAAGGACTCGAGCTCCTGGATGATCTTCCCGTTGCCGCGGACCGGCCCGTCGAGCCGCTGCAGGTTGCAGTTGATCACGAAAATGAGGTTGTCGAGCTCCTCCCTGGCGGCCAGGCCGATCGAGCCGAGCACCTCAGGCTCGTCGGTCTCCCCGTCGCCGAGGAACGCCCATACTCGCGACCGGCTGGTGTCCTTGAGCTGTCTGGCCAGCAGGTACCGGTTGAACCTGGCCTGGTAGACGGCGTCGATCGCGCCTAGGCCCATCGAGACGGTCGGGAATTCCCAGAAGTCCGGCATGAGCCTGGGGTGCGGGTAGGAGGGAAGGCCGCCCCCTGGTGCGGACAGTTCCTGGCGGAACCCGTTGAGCTGGCTCTCGGAAAGCCGTCCTTCGAGGAATGCCCGCGCGTAGATCCCAGGCGCGGCGTGGCCCTGGATAAATACCTGGTCGCCAGACTCGCCGTGGTCCTTGCCGCGGAAGAAGTGGTTGAAGCCGACCTCGTACAGGCTGGCGGCTGAGGCGTATGTGGCGATATGACCGCCGACGCCAAGCCCAGGGCGGTTCGCCCTGGATACCATGACGGCGGCGTTCCACCTGATGTAGGCCCTGATCCTGCGCTCGGTGTACTCATCGCCTGGGAACCAGGGCTCGCGTTCTGGCGGGATCGTGTTGATGTAGTCCGTGCTGCGCAGGCCGGGGACGCCGACCTGCTGCTCGCGCGCCCGTTCGAGCAGCCTGAGCATGACATACCTGGCCCGGGTGCGGCCGCGGGTTCGCACGACGTTGTCGAATGACTCCAGCCACTCCCTGGTCTCGTCTGGGTCGATGTCAGGAAGCTGGGTGGGCAGGCCGTCGCTGATGATCGAGTAGCGCTGGCGTCCTGAGGGCACGGGATGATCCTCGCTCTGGTAGCTAGTTACAGTTCCATCCTCATACGTGACAGGCAGTGGTGCATCCATGCACCCCGCCAAGGTCAGCGCCAACTTTCTGTCGACGACGCCAGTTGGCGGGAGCGTAAGCGATTAACCGTCCGAAATAGGACCGTTTGCCGGCCAGAGTAAGCCCCGCGCCGATGGGGAAGATCGAATCATGACCTTGGTTAACTGAGTCTGCACGAATTGTGACTTGCGCAGGGCGGCTACCCATAGTGGACTGTCCCAGCAAGAAGTGCAGATGCCCGCGTGAGCCGCCGGCGCCCCCGGCGGCCCTGGCGGCCTGGCGGCCCGTGAGGGCGGCACAAGCCGGTGTCGCTCGCCAGGCCTTCGCCTGGCGCGGGGAACGGATGGGAGGACTTACGTGAGCGCGACCGCTGGCCAGGCGGCCGATCAGCGCGACCTGGCCGAGCGGCTCGGCATCAAGCCGGGCCATGTAGTTCAGGAGATCGGTTACGACGATGACTGCGACGAGCAGCTACGCGATTCGGTAGCGGCAGGAGAGGACGTCGAACTGGTCGACGAGGACTACGACGACGTAGTGGACGGGGTGCTGCTGTGGTGGCGGGACGAGGACGGAGACCTCGTCGACGCGCTTGTCGATGCGAAGACGCCGCTCGCCGACGGCGGGTACGTCCTGCTGCTGACTCCCAAGGCAGGCCGCGAAGGCCACGTCGAGCCGAGCGAGATCGGCGAGGCGGCGCCGACCGCCGGGCTGTCGCAGACGTCCACAGTCAGCGCGGGAAAGAACTGGTCGGCCACGCGCTTGGTCGCCCCCAAAGCGAGACGCTGACGTTCCTGGCAGCACCACAGCCCAGGCGTTCGCGCGGTAGTGGCAGACTCGGTGTCGTCCCGCGCGCTCGTTCGCGCGGCGAGGACGTATGTGCACAATCGTTCATCCTCCCAGTGATGTCCATCAGCGGTCGCGGTGCGCGCTGCGCGGTCGGCGGAAAGGATCGGTGAATGGCGGTTGAGGTCGGCGACATGGCGCCGGATTTCGAGCTCAAGGACCAGCACGGCAGCCCCGTCACGCTGTCCGGGCTGCGCGGCAAGAAGAACGTGGTGCTGGTCTTCTACCCGCTCGCGTTCAGCGGCGTGTGCTCAAGCGAGATGTGTGAGATGCGCGATTCCTTTCCTGAAGCCAACCGCGAGGACGTCGAGCTGCTCACAGTCTCGGTGGATTCCATGTACGCGCACCGGACATGGGCGGAGACCGAAGGTTACGAGTTCGGCATGTTGTCGGACTTCTGGCCGCACGGCGCGGTAGCCAAGTCGTACGGTGTCTTCGATGAAGCGCGGGGCCTGGCCACGCGGGGTACGTTCATCATCGACAAGAACGGTGTCGTGCGCTGGAAGGTGATCAACGCCATCCCGCAGGCCCGCGATCTTGCCGATTACCAGAAAGCGCTTGCCGAACTCGACTAGGCGGACGATGCCCTGTTATCGGTGCGGCACCAGGCAGGTCGATCCTGACCGGGGGAGCAGCCCATGGCTGCGTGGGGTCAGGGCCGACCGGCAGGTGCTAATTTGCCCGGGCTGCCAGGCTGCGGCCGACTGGGCTGGTGACCTGGACAGATGCCAGGTCTGCGCGAGCACACGCCTGGTCAGGCGGCTCGGTGAGGTCGAGTGCCGCGAGTGCGGCTACGTTGGGGACCCAGCTGCCGCCGCTGTCTCGGCGGCCGACCTCGGCACCAGCGCCGCAGACGGGATGACCGCGCCCGGCCTGGCCGAGGAAGTTGAACAGGCGATAGCCAAGGTGCTGCGCCGGTCCGGCCGGCCAGCGCCGATCAGCTGACTCGTCCCGGCACGGCAGGCCTGGCGGTACGCTTGGGCGGTCGCGATGGCGACCTCGGGTGCATAGCTCAGTGGTAGAGCACTCGCCTTACAAGCGAGGGGTCCCAGGTTCAAACCCTGGTGCGCCCACCAGGTCAGAGCTCATGTGGATCTTGAAGAAGATCAACTTTGGGACCAATCTGGTCCCACCGGTGCAGCCCGAAGGTGTAGATTTCGCGGCGTGGCATCGATGCGTGGGGTCAGCTTCGAGCACAAGGTAGGCACGGGCTGCACGGACGCCAAGTTCCACCGGCACTGCCAAGGACGCTGGCGGGCATCGGTCAGCCTCGGGTTCGACGCCGACGGCAAGCGGATCCGCCGGAGGGTGACCGGCTCGACGAAGACGGCGGTCGTGGAGGCCATGGCCGAGCTGCGCGAGGAGCTGGGCCGTGCGCCACGGTCCTCCCGCACGTACACGGTGGCCGAGGCGGTGGCGTCGTGGCTTGACGACGGCCTGCCGGGTCGCTCAGGGCGCACCAAGACCATCTACAAGGACGGGCTCGCGCCGCTCCCGGCGAAGATCGGTCACCGGCCCTTGCGTGAGCTGACGGCCCTGGAAGTGCGGAAGGGCCTGGAGGGGCTGTCTGGCCAGCTCTCGACCCGCAGCCTGCAGATTGCCAGGAACGCGCTGGAGCGGGCCCTGAGATTCGCGCAGGTCCATGAACGAGTTGGGCGCAACGTCGCCGAGCTGATCGAGGCACCCAAGGGCAGGGCCGGAAGGCCTTCGAAGAGCTTATCCCCGGCCCAGGCGCCGGCGCGGCGACAGAGTCGAGGTCGCCGACGTCCCGCCGGACTACCGGCGGTTCGCTCTCGTCGCCGGGGAACGCGGGACTGTCGAGGTTCACCGACTCGCTCGGCACCGTTCACGTCAGGTGGGACGGCGGGCAGCATTGTGGGATCATCACCGAGGCCACGTACATGATCCGCAGACTAAGCCGCAAGGCGGAGCAGTGGTAATCGGCGTCCGGACGCGCCGGCTGACGGGTGACCCGGCGCCGGGCTCTGGTCGCGGCGTTGCCGTTCATCGCCGCCTGCCTGCCGGCCAAGCTGGGTCGTTGACATCCGGCAAGGGCACACCATCTGGCTGGTCCGGCTGGCCGACGGTGCACCTGCTCTCGCGCCAGCGGCCCAGACTCCGCCCTAGCGTAATTAGAACTGACGTTTGAATGGCAGCCGAGCCGGGAACGCTCGCGGCGGCACGCATGATGGCCCGTACCGACTTCCTCCGGTGCGGGCCGCCGAGCTGCCAGCCGAAAACGGGCCTGTCACTCCGAGTGGAGCCTCGTGTACCGAGTGAACAAGTGGGGCTAAATCCGCGGAAGCATGGGCTGGATATCTACAAGGATGCATGCTTGTTGATGATCTGATTCTGTGCCAGCCTGAACATAGGGCCCAGGTCGCCTCCGCTTCTCAGCAACGGAACTGAGGTAGGGCCAGTTCGGGGAATGCGATTGACCCGGCTAACGGCCTGCGGCGGGCCAGATGCCGTTCACCTTGTTCGAGGCGTTCTCCAAGGCAGCTTCTGGGCGCGGCAAGTGCGCGTCCTGGACATTAAGTGGTGCGCGCGAGGCGGGCGAGGGACAGTACGAAGACTGTGGAAAGCAACCATCCGAGCATTGTTGCTATGTTCAGCCACCATTGCATGAATGAGCCACCTGCAGCATTAGGGTCCGAGTACCAGACCGACCTCTGATCGAGAGACACCAGCGGAACGACGGTATCGACCGCATATAGAACCGGGTTGAAGCATCGGATCTGACCGTCTCCGCAGGAGTCCGCCGCGACGGTGCCGTGCGTGGTCCGGGGTGCTGCAGTGGGTCGATTGAGCTGCAGCGGACCTTTTGTGTTGTAGACCCGTCCATTGGAAGTGGCGGCGCGCAGTGTCGCCTGACCAGCCGGAATCTCGACTGAGACAGCGACAAGAATGAGGAGGACGCCGAGAAGCCACAGCACTCGCGCGGGCCGGTAGCCATAGCCGACGCTGCCGCCATAAAGGCTATCCAGAAGTCGGCGCATGATCGGCCGTCGGCCGCTTGTTGATCGGCTTGCATCCCGCCGCTGGGCTATGAGGATCTTCTCTGCCTCATTGGTATAGCCGTGCTGCCGGAAGACGCGGGCGGCTTGCTCATAGGGGTCCGGCGTCGTAGAGAGTCTGGTGGCGGAGCCAGGCGCATCGGGATGCCTGATCCCATGTCCGTTGCGTGCTGGCGGCAGTTCCTTGAGGCTGCTCGAAACGGTCGTAGATGAATCCGGAGACAGAAAAGCTCGACGGCCAACTTGCTGGCTCGTCGGCTAGGAAAGTGGTGCTGGCATTAGTGAAGTCCACGCTGGGTGAGACTGTCGTCCAGCCTAGGTCCATG
>Ga0209131_1000688_pt1 | contig 23928 bp, 19 predicted proteins | sample GraSoi_2013_40cm_FD_185826 | JGI IMG/M metagenome (GOLD analysis project Ga0209131, IMG submission 185826) | Grasslands soil microbial communities from the Angelo Coastal Reserve, California, USA - Sample 9_17_2013_40cm (SPAdes) (version 2) | ecosystem: Environmental > Terrestrial > Soil >... | reverse complement strand
TCGGCATCGACCGAGCGCGTCGCCCCGTTGACCTTCAGGCTGATGGCCATTGTGGGTCTCCTCGAAGATGGCAGCGCGCGCTGCGCATTTTTCCTTGAATGATTCTATTTTGCGTCGGCGGGGAGTGCCGCGTCGAGGCCCCCGGAGATCGTGCCAAGGCCACGCGCGACTACCCTAGCGATACTTAAGCAGTTCATCGACTGTAACGCCAATGCAGACCTTGAGGAGGCTACGCTAGCCGTTGCCGCCCGTGATGACTTTGAGCAGGCGGTGGTGGTAGACGGCGGCCGCGCGAAACAGCGCGTTGTTGAAGTAAAAGCCCGCGATCCAGAGGCCGTCCGTCCTAGGAGCGGTAGCTCGGCAATAAACCGTTTGGCACGTTCTGCAAGAGCATTGGCGTCGTTTGCTAGTTACGCCGACCCACTTTTGAGCCAGACTGAAATTGTGAGCTGGGGTCCTGAGAGTCATCGCGACCTTGGTAAAGCCGAAACTCATGAAAGGTGACACAAATGAAAACACATGAAACCATGACTCCAGTAAGGGCCTTTGATCGCGCCTATATCAACGGCCAATTCGTCACTCCCCATGGAACCCAGGTCGTCGATCTGGTGAACCCGACCGACAACAAGGTTATCGGCAAGGTCACCATGGCAGACGAAATCGACACCCGAAAAGCTATCGGTGCTGCGAAAGAGGCCTTCAACACCTTTTCGCAAAGCAGCAAGGAATACCGGATGGAGCTCCTGCAGCGGTTGCACGACGCCGTGGCCAAGCGAATGGATCAACTCGTTGAAGCGACGGTCATGGAATACGGCGCACCACAAGACCGTGCGAAGGGCTCCAATAACCTCGCGGCGAACATTTTCCTGCACTTCAAGAAAGTCCTCGAAGATTTCGACCTGGTCAAAACGGTCGGCACATCTAAGGTCGTGATGGAGCCGGCTGGCGTGGTGGGCATATTTACGCCATGGAATTCGAGCGCCGGCTCGATCGCGATCAAGGTGGCGCCGGCGATCGCTGCCGGATGCACAGTAGTCATCAAGCCAAGCGAGATGAGCGCTATGCAAACGGAAGTGTTGATGGACGCCTTTCATGAAGCCGGGTTGCCTCCCGGCGTCATCAATGTCGTGACGGGCCTCGGCGAGGTCGTCGGGACGGAGTTAACGAAAAGTCCCGACATTCAGAAAATCGCTTTCACCGGTTCGACGCAGATCGGAAAACTGGTCGCCAAGAACTCCCTGGACACGATGAAGCGCTTGACGCTGGAGCTCGGGGGCAAGTCGCCCAACATCATCCTGGACGACGCCGATCTCTCCACGGCGATCCCGATGGCCATCAACGCCTGCTACCTGAATAACGGGCAGGCCTGCATTGCGGCTTCGCGTCTGATCGTGCCGGAAGACCGACTCGACGAAGTGAAGCGATTGGCCAAGGCGGCCGTCGAAAAAATCAAAATGGGCGATCCGAGGGACAAGGACGTCACCCTCGGCCCATTGGCCAGCACAAAGCAGTACAAGCGCGTGCAGGAGTACATCAAGTCTGGGATCGAGGAAGGTGCGGAGCTCGTCATCGGCGGGGAAGGTCATCCCCAGGGACTTGAAGGTGGGAATTTCATCAAGCCCACCGTGTTTGCCAACGTCACCCGCGAGATGCGTATCGCGAAGGAAGAAATCTTCGGACCGGTCCTGTCGATACTGACGTACAAGACGGAAGCCGAGGCCATTGAAATCGCCAATGACACCGAATTCGGCCTCATCGCCTACGTAAGCTCGGCGGACCCGGAAAGAGCCACCCGTGTGGCGCGCAAACTCGCCGCCGGCCGCGTCCTGATCAACACATTAAGTCACGATCCGTTCGCTCCCTTCGGTGGGTTCAAACAATCGGGGATCGGTCGGGAGGGCGGGATCTTCGGGCTGCAGGAGTTCCTGGAACCCAAAGCGATCATCGGCTAACCCGAGGAATGTCCTGACAGCGCGATTGCTTCCAGACGAGATGCCAGCGAGAGAAAAAATGACCGTCCACGTGCCAGACCGTTTCAAAGCCGCGAACGCCTTTTGGATAGGGCTCGGTAAGATCGGACTTACGCCAGCAGCGGTGCTGAGCCAAGCTCGCTTGCCACTGACTGTTTACGACGGCAGGAAGAACCTCGTCACAACGGCGCAGCTCTTCGCACTCTGGCGTGCCGTGGGCGAGCTCTCCGCTGATCCGGCCGCGGGCCTGAAAATCGCCACCCAGATCGACGTTGGCAATCGGCCACCGTCAACTATGGCGGCCTATTACGCCCGTGACTACCGGGAAGCCCTCACCCGCCTTGCTCGCTTCAAGCAACTGTGTTCGCCCGAGGAACTGCAAATCAAGATGAGCAAGGACGAGTGCGTGATCGAGCCTGTGTGGCTCCACGCGCAGGAAGAAACGCCGCCCCTGCTGACAGACGCCGCCTTTGTCTCGTTCGTTGAACTTGGTCGCCGCGGCACAGGGCATTTGGTGACGGCGAAGAGGGTCGAGCTGAAGCGCAGCGCGGAGGCGACCGGCTTCCACGAAGCCTATTTCAAGGGCCCGATCACGTTCGGAGCGCGACGGAATGCGCTCGTCCTGCACGCGACCGATCTCGATCGGCCGTTCCTTACCTACAACGCCGAGTTGCTTGAGATGTTGAATCCGCAGCTCGAACGCGCGCTTGAAGAGCGCCATGCGCAAAGTTCGATCAGTGAGCAGGTGAAATGGATTCTCAAACGCCTGCTCGCGGGAAGCCGGCCGGGGATATCGGCCGTGGCGCGCGAGCTCGGGTTGAGCGATCGGACCTTGCAGCGTCGAATCATCGATGACGGCGCAACCTTCCGGCAGTTGCTTCTTGAGGCCCGGCAGGAACTAGCGCACGAGTACCTCAACCGGCCGGAGATGGATGTCACGGAAGTGGCATTTCTGCTCGGCTACGAGGATTCGAATTCTTTCTATCGCGCTTTCCGAACGTGGGAGGGGACGACACCCTCCCAGTTGAGGGCAGCGCTCCGACGATCTGAAACCAGGCTACGCGCTGGAAAATGAAACGGGCTGCATCGCTGCAACCCGTTAATTATCTGGCGCGCCCGGCAGGATTTGAACCCACGACCCCCTGGTTCGTAGCCAGGTACTCTATCCAACTGAGCTACGGGCGCGAAGGGAGCGAAGTATAGCAAAATCACCCCTCATCCGACCCATAGTCCGACCCTCGTCCGGAGAAGAAATGAGCTTCGTGCTGCAAGTGCAGATCGTCATCAAGCCCGGGAACGTCGACAAGTTCATGGCGAAGTGCCTCGAAAATGCGGCCGCCGCGCGCAAGGAGCCGGGCTGCAAGGGCTTCGACGTCTGCGTCGACCCGCAGGACCTGACCAAAGTGATGCTCTACGAGACCTACGCCGACGAGAAGGCGTTCGAGACGCACCAGCAGACGCCGCACTTCAAGAAATACGTAGCCGAAGCGGTGCCATTGCTCGCCTCGCGCGAGCGGCGCATCTGGAAGCGGGTAAACTGAAACGATGACGTCTTTCATCCTCCGGTGTTCGGGCGCCGCGCTGGTTGCGGCAACGCTCGCAGGCTGCGTCACGAAAAGCACGACGATCGACGTGGACGACCGCAGTGTCTTCATTCCCTCGGTCCGCGTAAGCGTTCCCTTGTCCAAGCAGCAGGAGCCGCACTCGGAGCCACAGACCGGCCACGCGCTCGAGATCGGCTACACGCAGACGAAGGGAAGCGGCTCGCAGTCGCTGGGCGCGGGCCAGGAGGCCATCAGGTTCGGCGGCCAGACCTTCAACCCGCCTCGCGAGCTGCAATACGAGTTCGATTACAAGCACGCCGAGCTTTATTACCGCTACCGAATATTCCTGAGATCGAGGCCGAGCCTCGGCTTCGAGGTCCTGGCCGGGATCGTGAATTCGCGATTGGATCTTTCCGCTTCTTCGCCTGGGCAACGCGCGCACGAAAGGCTCAGCTCGGCCGGCCTTTCGAGCGCCGTGGGGGCGATCTGGAAGCTGCGCCCGGAGACCAACTTGCAGGCGCGCTATTCCTACTTTGCCGCCAGCGAGACCCGAGGCTACCGTGCCGAGCTCTCGGCGGGGCAGGCCCTCGGCGCGAACGCTTCCATACGCGGCGGATACACATGGTGGTATGTGCGCGCGGATCCCGTCAGCTTCGACCCGGGCTCGGAGGTCGCAGTCCGGTTCAGGGGACCCGCGGCGTCTCTGGAAGTGATGTTCTAGAGTTCCGCTACCCGCGAATATTCCAACGATCCCCAAGGGAATTGCGATGGCCGACAGCAAAAGCAGGAAGGACAACGACCAGGCCGCCGCAGCACCGGCAGCCGGCGCGAGCGCGAAGCGCGCGAGCCTCGGCATCCGGCTCGTGCCGGTCGACAACTCCGACCAGCCCGTGATGGCGAACTACGTGCAGGTCAATTTCGCCGCGGGCATTGCCTTCGTCGACTTCGGCTTCCTCGAGCCGGGCATGCTCAATGCCCTGCCGCGCGTCGCGAAGGCGGGCGGCAAGCTTCCCGAGAGCATCGACGGCAAGCTCGCGGTGCGCGTGGCGATGGGCTACGAAGCCATCGCCAGCCTGCATCAGCAGACCGCGCGTTTGCTGCAGGGAATCGGCGCGGCCGCCGCGGCGGCGAAGGAAAAGAAAGCGGGCTGAGGAAGCCCGGCCGGCCCGGATCCGGCGGCGCTCTACAGGAGGACGCCGCCGAGGATGGCGCCGCCGCCGAGGAGCCAGAGCGGGTTGAGCTTCGTCGCGAGCATGCCGGCCGCGCTCAGGGCCGCGATGAGCCACAGGCGCCAGTCGGGCGCGCCGCCGGGCGTCGCGAGCACGAAGCCGCCGGAAAGGATCAGGCCGACCACCATCGGCGCCATCGCGCGCTGCGCGATCGCGCGCCAGGGCGCGTCCTTCTTGCGCTCCCACACTCCCGCGACCCAATAAGAGAGCACCGCCGCCGGGCCGCACATCGCGATTAGCGTAACGAACGCGCCGGGCACGCCGGCGATCTTCCAGCCGATCAGGCTCGTGATCAGCACGTTCGGCCCGGGCGCGGCCTGGCCGAGCGCGAACATCTCCATGAAATCGGTGTGCGAGATCCAGCCCTTCGACTCGACGACGTAGCGGTGCATCTCCGGGATCACCGAAGGCATCCCGCCCACCGAGAGGAGCGAGAGCAGGCTGAAGAAGAGGCCGAGCTCCACTAGTATCGTCATTTTCTACCTGGCACGTATCGTCATAGCAGGCCGCGCTTCGAGAGGTAGTACGAGATCGCGGCGGCGACCGGGATGACGAGGAGCATGGAGACGCGCCCGACGCCCACCGCGATGAAGCAACCCGCCACCACGACGAGCGCCGCCGGCTTGCGCGCGATCGGCCTGGCGAGCTTCAGCGCGGTGCCGATGAAAAGCCCCGCCCCGGCCGCCGCCACGCCCACGACTACGCGCTTCACGGCCGGCACGCCGGCGAAATCCGCATACAGCGCCGCGAGCGCGAGCACCCAGAGGAAAGGCAGGCCGAAGAAGCCCAGGAACGCGACCGCCGACCCCTTGATGCCGAACCAGCGCCGCCCGAGAACGATCGACGCGTTGCCGATGTTCGGACCGGGAAGGAACTGGCACAGGCCGACGATCGAGGTGAAGTCCTCCTGGCTGATCCAGCGCCGCTCCTCGACGAGCACCCGGTGCGCCCACGGCATCACGCCGCCGAAGGAGCGCGCGCCGATGGAAAGAAAGCCTAAGAACAGCTCGCGGAGGTTCGCGGGAGGGGTGACAGTCATTTTTTGTTGCAGAATATACGCCATGCGCCTTTCGTTCGCATTTTTGGTATTTGTGATATTTCAAATAAATGCAAGAGCGGACGAGCTGCCGATCTTCGATTCCCACCTGCACTACAGCCACGACGCCTGGGAGCTGGTGCCGGTCGAGCAGGCAATCGCGATCCTGCGCCAGGCCGGCCTCAAGCGGGCGCTGGTCTCGAGCGCGAACGACGAAGGCCAGCAGCGCCTCTACCGCGCCGCGCCCGACCTGGTGATCCCGGTGCTGCGGCCTTACCGGCGCCGGGGAGAGATAGGGACGTGGTTCAGAGATGAAACTGTTGTTTCTTATTTAGAAAAAAAATTAAAAGAAAACCGTTATGCAGCGATCGGCGAATATCACATCTACGGCGCCGACGTGGACCTGCCGGTGCCGCGGCGCATGATCGAGCTCGCGCGCAAGAACAATCTCTTCCTGCATTCGCATTCCGACGCCGACGCGATCGAGCGGCAGTTCAGGCAGTGGCCGCAGGCGCGCATCCTCTGGGCGCACTCGGGCTTCGAGCGTCCGGAGCGCGTCGCCGAGACGCTGCGCAAGCACGGGAATCTGTGGTGCGATCTCGCATTCAGGACTGATTTTGTTTCCAATAATAAAATTGATTCGGCCTGGCGCGCCGTTTTCCTCGAATTCCCCGAGCGCTTCATGGTCGGCACCGACTCCTACACGCCGGAGCGCTGGCACTACATCGCCGAGCACGCCGACTGGTCGCGCAAGTGGCTCGCCGACCTGCCGCGCCCCGTGGCGGAACGCATCGCATGGAAAAACGGCGAATCGCTCTTCGGCTCGTTCTCGCAGGGTCACTGATCGCCGCGGCCCCGGCGTGGGCCTGCACGCTGGCGCTCGAGGGAACGGTCCTCGAGTCCCCTCGCTACGTTCTGGCTTTCAAGGTTTCGGAGGTTGTTGTCGGTCGGCATTTTTCAATTGATATTTCTTCATGTTCAAAAAGCGAAAACCCCGAGCCTGAAAGCCTGAAGGTGGACGCGCACATGCCGGAGCACCGGCATGGCATGAACTACGCCCCTTCGGTCGCGAAGCTCGGGCCGGGCCGCTGGCGCGCTGAAGGGCTCATGCTGCACATGCCGGGCAACTGGGAATTCGTTTTCGAGCTGCGCTCGAAAGGCAGTTCCGATGTGCTTAGAAGTTCCTTCCTGCTTTCCGAGCTGCCGAAGTTTTCCGACCAGGAAAAGCGAAGCATCCTGTCGCATGGCCCCTGGCCGCCGAGGCTCGAGCGCGATCCGAGCAACCGGGTCTCGGGAAAGATCGAGGCGGCGGCGCTCGGCGAGCGCCTGTTCTTCGAGCCGCGCCTCTCGGGCCCGGGCTCGGTGCTGTGCGCGACCTGCCACGTGCCCTTCCGCGGCTTCCAGGACGCGCGGAAGCGCGGCGTCGGCCTCGAGGAAGTGGACCGCAACACGCCGAGCGTTCTCGACGTGCGCTTCAGCCGCTGGTTCGGCTGGGACGGCGCCAACGACAGCCTGTGGGCGCAGAGCCTCCGGCCGCTCCTCGATCCGCGCGAGATGCGCTCGAGCGCCGCTCACGTCGCCGGTTTTATCAGGACGAATCCTTTTTTTTCCAAAGGCTACAAGCGAGTCTTTGAAAAAAACCCTCTTTCCGAAGAAGACGAGGCGATCCTCGTCGATGTCGGCAAGGCGCTGGCGGCGTACCAGGAGACGCTGGTCAGCGGCCGCACACCGTTCGACGATTTCAGGGACGCCCTCGAGAGGAACGACGCCGAAGCGATGGCGCGCTATCCCGCCGCCGCGCAAAGAGGCCTGAAGATCTTCGCCGGCAAGGGCAACTGCGGCGTCTGCCATTTCGGGCCGCGCTTCACCAACGGCGAGTTCGCCGATACCGGCGTGCCGTTCTTCAGGGGCAAGGGCGCGGTCGATTCCGGACGGCACGAGGGCATCAGGAAATTGAAAGACAACTCTTTCAATCTGCTCGGCCGATACAACGACGACCCGGCGCGCTCGAGCGCGACCTCGACGCGCCACGTCGAGCCGCAGCACCGCAACTTCGGCGAGTTCCGCGTTCCCGGGCTGCGCAACGTCGCGCGCACCGCGCCCTACATGCACAACGGCAGCATCGCCACGCTGCGCGAGGTGGTGAAGTTCTACTCGGAGCTGAACGAAGAGCGTCTTCACGCCGACGGCGAGAAAATTCTCAAGCCGCTCAAGCTGAGCGAGACCGAGCTCGACGATCTCGTCGCATTTCTCGACTCGCTCACCAGCATGGAGCACGCTGTCGCCGCCGGGCGACAGCATTAAACGCCTGAAATGCCCCTGCCGTTGCGACCTTTTCCATAGCGACGTGTAACGTTGCCTGCGTAGCATGGATGCCATCAACATTCCTCGAAGGAGGATGCCATGCTGAAAAAACGGATCCGGATGGTGCTTGCGGGAAGCGCGCTGCTCGGCGCGTCGTTCGCCGTGTGGCCGCAGAGCCCGGAGCAGCTCAGCGCCCGCTATACGACGCTCGCCGGCTCGGAAACGAACGCCAAGTCCCTCGTCACAGGCCTGCGCGACGGCACCGACGTGAAGCTGACCTCGGGCGCCGCCACCACGACCATCGACCCGCCCACCGGCAAGATGGGCTATGGCAACGTGAACATCGCGCTCGCGCTGGCGCAGGCGAGCCTCAAGGAGCACGGGATCACCCAGCCGAGCGCGGACCAGCTCAAGGCGGCGCTGAACGGCGGCACGATCACCGACTCTTCGGGCAAGACCGTGCAGATGTCCGGCGTGCTGCAGATGCGCGCGAGCGGCAAGGGCTGGGGCGAGATCGCCCATGCGCTGGGCTTCAAGCTCGGCGACATCGTGCGCTCGGCGAAGGCCAACGGCGCGGGCAAGCCCGAGCGCGCCGGCTCGAAGCCCGACCGGGTCGCGCACGCGGATCGCGGCGACCGGCCGGAACGCGCCGAGCGGCCCGACCGTGCGATGAGGCCCGAGCGGCCCGAGCGCTCCAGCCGGTAGGGCTACAGCGGCAGGGGCCGCCGAGCGCGACTTACGCGCGCTGACGCCGCTCGCTGAGCGCGAGAAAAGTTTTTCTGAAGCAGAACCAGCCCACGGCGGCCGCGAGCAGCAGGACGGCATAGACCCACCAGGCCCCCTGCCAGCCGGCCCGCTCGCGCAGCAGCCCGGTGATGACCAGCGCGCTGCCCATGCTCAGCGAGGCGATCAGCGTCCAGCCGCCCTGGTAGGCGCCGCGCCGGCCCGGCGGCGCGAGCCGCGCCACCGCGGTGGGCATCGCGGAAGAGAAGATCAGCTCGGCGAAGCTGAAGACCACCGTGCCCGCGAGCAGCGCCGCCGCCGGGTGCGAGGCGTAGGAATAGAGGAAATGCGCCGCCGAGACGATGAGCGCCGCCGCGCCGAGCTGCCGGAACGGCCCGGCCGCTTCCATGCGCGCCGCGACCGGCACGGCGAGCAGCGCGACGATGATGCTGTTGCCGCCGAGCACGAGGCCGATATAGCCCTGGCCCAGGCCGAGGTCGATCGCGTAGAGCGGCGAGACGGTCACCACCAGCCCCATCGAGAACGGGAACACGAAGCCGAGCAGCGCGAAGCCGAGGAACACGCGGTCGCGGAACACGGAAAAGGTGGCGGCGAGGAAATTCTCCTCGCCGCGCGGCCGCTCGAGCGGCAGAGCGCCGCGCAATGCGAGCGCATACAGCAGCGCGACGCACAGGTAACCCGCGCAGCTCAGGGAAGCGAGCAGACCGTAGCCCTGCTCCGCCGCGAATCCCGCCGGCATCACGCCGAGCGTATAGGCGACGCTCATGCCGGTGTAGTTCGCCGCGAGCACCGCCTGCCTGCGCTCGGGCGGCGCGAGATCGAGGAGCAGCGCGCCCGCCACCGGCATGTTCACGGCGCCGGTGACGCCGAGCGCGAGGCTCCAGGCGATGAGCGAGACCGGTCCCTGCACCAGCAGGAAGCACGGCAGCACCGCGGCGGTAGCGAGCGACGAGACGAGCAGCAGCGGCCGGCGGCCCACGCGGTCGCTCAGCGCGCCGAAGAAGGGCGCCAGCATGCCGCGTGAAACGTTCTCGAGCAGGAACGCGACGCCGACCAGCGGCAGGCCGATATGCGCTTCGCGCACGAAATAGATGCCGAGGAACGTCACCAGGCTCATCCGCGCCGCGACCGAGATGAAGTTGGCCGCGATGACGACGCCGATTCGCTTGTCGAAAGCTGTCAGAAAAATTTTCTTATTTGACTTTCTATTTTCGAGAAATTTTCTCTGACTGCTTAAAAACCCCAATAATCCAAGCCCTCGGGAAGCGGCTCGCCCAGCGTGAGCGAGGCGAGCTTGGCATACTGGCCCTCCGAATAGAGCAGCGGCTTGCCCTTCTTGCCGAGCAGCACCTGCTCCACCTGCCCGAGGAAGATCGTGTGCGTGCCGTGCGCGATCTTGTTGACGACGCGGCAGTCGAACGACACCAGCGCGTCGATCAGCACCGGCGAGCCGGTGATGAGCTTGGTCCAGGCGCCCGCCTTGAAGCGGCTCTCGCCGCTCTGCGCGCCGCTGAAGCTGGTCGAGAGCTCCCAGTCGTCGGAGCGCAGCACGTTCGCGCAGAACACCTTGCTCTTCAGGATCGCGCCGTGCGTCGTGGCGAGCTTGTTGACGCAGACCAGCACCGTCGGCGGGTCGGCGCTCGCCGAGCACACCGCGGTGGCGGTCATGCCGTAGCGATGCCCCGCCTGCGCGCTGGTGATGATGTTCACCGCGCCCGCGAGCGAGCGCATGCCGGTCTTGAACTGCTGGACGTCGACTTCGACGGACTTCGCGGCGGGCTTCTGATCCATTATCGGATTGTAATGGCACGTGCTAGATTCGAGCCCCGCCCTTTCGCGGTTTTCGCCCCATGGAATCGAACGGCTTTCTCGAGCAGGCGCTGGTCTATCTCGCCGCCGGCGTCATCGCGGTGCCGGTCTTCAAGCGCCTGGGCCTGGGCTCGGTGCTGGGCTATCTCGTCGCCGGCGTGGCGATCGGCCCCTGGGGGATGCGCCTGGTGTCGGATCCGCGGACGGTGCTGCAGATCGCCGAGTTCGGCGTGGTGCTGCTGCTCTTCCTCGTCGGCCTCGAGCTCAACGCGCAGCGGGTCTGGGCGATGCGCCGGGCGATCTTCGGCCTCGGCGCGGTGCAGGTCGTGGCGACGATCGCCGCCGTGGCCGGGATCGGCGTCGCCCTGAAGCAGCCGCTCCTCGTCGGGATCATCGCCGGCATGGGCTTCGCGATGTCCTCCACCGCGATCGGCCTCGCCACCCTCACCGAGAAGAATCTGCTCGCGACCCCCGGCGGCCAGGCCTCGTTCGCGGTGCTTCTGTTCCAGGATCTCGCCGTGGTGCCGCTGCTGCTGGTCCTGAGCTTCTTCACCGGCGCCGAGAACCAGTTCAGCTGGAAGGACGCAGCCGAGGCGGCCGGCATGATCGTGCTGCTGATCCTCGCCGGGCGCTTCCTGGTGCGCCCGGTGCTGCGCTACATCGCCGCGACCAACCTGCGCGAGGTCTTCATCGGCTTCTCGCTGCTGGTGGTCCTCGGGACCGCGGCGCTGATGGCCGGGGTCGGCCTTTCCATGGCGCTCGGCGCCTTCCTCGCCGGCGTGATGCTCGCCGACAGCGAGTACCGGCACGAGCTGGTGCTCGACATCGATCCGTTCAAGGGCCTGCTGCTCGGCCTTTTCTTCATCGCGGTGGGCATGTCGGTCGACGTGAGCCTGTTCCTGCGCTCGCCCGTTCTCGTGCTGGGCCTCGCGCTCGGCATCGTCGCGCTCAAGCTGGTGCTGCTGTTTTTCATCTCGAGAGGCTTCGGCTATTGCAACCGCGCCGACGCGGGCCTGTTCGCGGTCGCGCTGTCGCAGGGCGGCGAGTTCGCGTTCGTGCTGTTCTCGGCCGCCGGCTCGCTCCTGCCGCCGGAGGTGATCGCCGTCCTCAACGCCGCGGTCGCGGTTTCGATGCTCACCACCCCGTTCCTGGTCATGGGCTACGAGCGCCTGCTGATGCGCAACCCGAAAGAGCGCCCCGAGCGCGCGCCCGACGCAATCGGCGAATCGAACCCGGTGATCGTCGCCGGCTTCGGGCGCTTCGGGCAGGTCGTGGTCCGGGTGCTGCGCGGCCTGGGCATCGGCGCCACGGTCGTGGACATCGATCCGGGGCAGATCGAAACGGTGCGGCGCTTCGGCTTCAAGGCCTACTACGGCGATGCCACGCGCATCGACCTCCTCGAGTCGGCCGGCGCGGCGTCGGCGAAGGTGCTCCTCATGGCAATCGACGATCCGGAGGCGGCGATGGCCGCCATCAAGCGGGTCCGCGCGCGCTTCCCCGGGCTCAAGGTCATCGCGCGCGCCCACGGCCGCACCGATGCGTACGAATACGCGGAGATCGGCGTTCCGTCGATCCGCGAAATCTTCGGCTCGGCGATCGACGCGTCTTTCGAGACCCTGAAAACCCTCGGTTACGATGAAGAAACCGCCCGGCGCGTCGTGCAGCGGTTCAAGGAATACGACGAGCAGCAGGTCGTGGAGCAGGCGAGCCACCGCCGCGATCTGTCGAAGCTGATCGCGCTGTCCGAGCAGGGACGCCGCGATATCGCGCAGCTGCTCGCGACCGAGGCGCAATCGGCGCCGAAGGTCGACTAGCTGACTCGGTCGCCCTACTTGACTCGCGCGCCCCAATTAGGCGTAACATTGAATCGCGATGAAGCAGAAGAAGCCCACCCCGCCCGCCGCGCCGCCGCCTGACGAAGAGATTCAGGAAGAGATCCAGGAAGAGCTCGACGCCAAGGAGCCGGAGCGCCACGTCATGGAGCGTCCCGACGGCTTCTACTGGCGCTCGGTCGACAGCGGCGACGAGTACGGGCCGTTCGAGACGCTAGCCGAGGCGGAAGCGGACATGCTCGCCGGCGGCGACAGCAGCAACCTCGAGTCGACCGACCTGCAGGAAGCGGAGTCCGACATCGGCGTGTCGGAATGGATCGATCCGGAAACCGGCGGCCCCGCGGAAGATTCAGTTCCCCGGATTGAAGATCACTGATATTTAGGTCTGGCCGGACGTCGAGTCCGCGCGCTGCGCAACTTCCACCAGCAGGTCGTTCAGCAGGCTCGGGTCGACCGGCTTGGTAAGGTGATAGTCGAAGCCCGCCTCGGTCGCGCGGCGCCGGTCCGCCTCCTGTCCCCAGCCGGTGAGCGCCACCAGCGTCACGCCGTTGCCGCGGCGCTCGCGCATCGCGCTTGCCACGTCATAGCCGCTCGCGCCGGGCATGCCGATGTCCAGGACCGCGATCTCCGGATTGAACGACTCGCCGAGCTGCAGCGCGCTGCGGCCGTCGTAGGTGACCCGCACGTCGTAGCCGTAGAGCGAAAGGACGCGCTCGAGCGAGTCGGCGGCGTCCTTGTTGTCGTCCGCGATCAGGATGCGCAGGCCCGGCGAAGGCAGGGCCTTCGCGTCGCGCGGCTTCTGCGGCTCGCGGTCCTTCCCCGGCGACACCGAAAGCGGCAGGCGCACCGTGAACTCGGCGCCCTTCCCCGGCCCGCTGCTGTGCGCCTCGACCCGGCCGCCGTGCAGGCTCACGATGCCCTGCACGAGCGAAAGCCCGATTCCCAGCCCGCCGCGCGCGCGATCCTTCGTGGTGGCGATCTGCGCGTAGGGCTTGAACAGGCGCGAGGCGACCTCGGGCGCGAAGCCGATGCCGTTGTCCTCGACCGAGACCGCGACCATGCCCGCCTCGACCCGGGCGCTCAGGTTGATCTCGCCGCGCCCTTCGGTGAACTTCGCCGCATTGTTCAGCAAGTTGGAAAACACCTGCGCGAGGCGCGCCGGGTCGGCGTCGAGCATCACCGCCTCGCTCGGCATCAGCACCGAGAGGCGGTGGCCGGCGGAGGTGACGTAAGGCCGGCTCATCTCGAGCGCCATGTCGATCGCGCGCTCGAGCGCGACGCGCTCCTTGCGGATGAGGAACTTGCCGCGCGAGATGCGCTCGATGTCGAGCAGGTCCTCGATGAGGCGCGACATCTGCTCCACCTGGCGCACGATCACGTCGCGGCTCCAGGCGAGCTCCGCGTCGAGCGGCCCCTTGCGCCCGAGGATCGCCACGGCGTTGCGGATCGGCGCGAGCGGATTGCGCAGCTCGTGCGCGAGGGTGGCGAGGAAATCGTCCTTGTGCCGGTCGGCGGCCTTGAGCGTGTCCTCCGCGAGCTTGCGGTCGTGGATGTCGCTCAGGATCGTCACCCAGCCGTCCGGATGGCCCGTGGCGTCGAGGATCGGGGCGTAGATGCCGCTCACCCAGCGCTGGCCGAGGCCGGCATAGTGCGCGAGGCGCTCCCACTGCACCTGCTCGCCCTTCAGCACGCGCGCGAGGTGCGGCGCGATCTCGCGCATCTGGTCGGGGCCGAGCACGTCCGCGATCGAGCGCCCGACGAGCTCCTTCGCGGACTTGCCCACCCAGCGCTCGTACACCGGGTTCATCCAGATGTAGCGCAGGTCGTTGCCCGTGCGGATCACCGCGGTCGGCAGCGCGTCGGTGATCGCCTGCAGCTGCTCGCGCGCGTCGCGCAGCGCCTCCTCGGAGCGCTTGCGGTCGTCGATGTCGTGGATCACCGAGACCCAGCCGGTGACCGCGCCTTTCCTCGCCTGCGCGTCCTCGAAGGTCGGCTCGAGGATAACGTGGATCCAGCGCCGCCGCCCGAGCAGCGGCCGGCGCGCGAAGCGCTCGTACTCGACGCGCTTGCCGGTGAGCACCTGGTCGATGTACGGGCGGATCTGCTCGAGCGCGTCCAGCCCGAGCACCTCGAACATCGGCCGGGCGATCATCTCCTCGGGCTTTCTCTGCCCCACCCACTCGGAGTAGAGCCGGTTCACCCAGAGATAGCGCAGGTCCGGGCTGCAGCGCGCCACCGCGGCGGACATCGTGTCGGTGACGATCTGCAGGTCGCCCTCCTTCGTCTCGAGGCTCGCGCGCGTCTGGCGGTGGTCGTCGACCTCCTTCTCGAGGTCGCTCGCGTGCCGCGTCGAGGAGCGCGCCTGCTGCTCCGCGCGCTCGCGCGCCGAATGCATCGCGCCGCCGAGGGCGATGATGAGCAGCGCCGAAAGCATGAAGCCCAGGAAACGGCCGAGGTCGGCGAGCGTCTCCAGGCTGATCGTGCCGCGCGGCTCGATGAAGAAGTAGTTCGCCGCGAGGTAGCCGACGATGGTGGCGAAGAGGCCCGGCTTGTAGCCGCCGTGCCAGACCGCGACGGCGATCGCGCCGTACAGCGTCACCGTCGCCGCATCGTTCCCGATCCACGGGTCGAGCAGGGCGCGAAACAGCAATGCGGCGGCCACCGCCGCAAGCGCGACGAGGTACTTGCCCCAGCTCGATTGAAGAAACTCCCGCATCGCGGCTCCCAGAACGCCCATCTTACTTAGGCCGGCTCTTCAGAGGGAGCCGCGGCCCGTTGTTTCGGCCGCTAGGTGCCTGTTTTGGCCCTATTTTGACCTTCTATGACACCGCGCCGCAGGCTCGCGCCCTGGCGCAGCAGCTCGCATTGGACCTCGCGCGCCGGCACGTCGCGAATCGGCGTGCCGCTGCGCGCGGCGAGCGCGGCGCAGACCCCCGCCGCCTGTCCGGTCGCCATCACGATCGGCATCACGCGATACGAGGAATGCGCCTCGTGCGTGCCCGAGATGCACCGGCCCGCGACGATCAGGCCCTGGACCTTCTGCGGTATCAGGCTTCTCAAGGGGATGTCGTAGGCCTCGCCGGGGGGCAGGCGCCTCAGCAGCGTGCCGCTGCCCGTCGGGTTGTGGATGTCGATCGGATAGGCGCCGCGCGCGATCGCGTCGCCGAACTTGCGCGCGTTCAGCACATCCTGCGCGTCGAGCTGGTATTCGCCGACGATGCGGCGCGTTTCGCGAACGCCGATGTTGATGCCGCTCTGCGCGGCGTACGATTTTTCGAAGCCGGGCACGTGGCGGCGCAGGAACTCCGCGATCTGGCGCATCTGCGCGCGGCTCACGCACTCGGCGTAGGTCAGGTCCCAGACGTCGGTGCCCAGCACGCGCGTCACGCGCGTGCTGTTGACGCTCACCTCGCGCTCATGCGGCGTGGCGAAGAAGAGGATGTCCTCGCGCGGCAGCTCCAGCTCGCCGGCCTGCGTCGCCTCGCGCACCAGGTCCCAAAGGCCGTGCACGCCGCGCCACTGGCTCGGGTTCTTCTTGACGTACTCGTCGAAGCCCAGTCGGTTGAACTCGACCATGCGGAACATCAGCGTCATCGGCTGGGCGAGCCCGTCCGCGCGCCCCATCTCGAAGGGTGCGCCGGCCTGCACCGCCATGTCGGCGTCGCCGCTGCAGTCCACCACGACTTTCGCGCGGATAACGATGGGGCCCGACTTGGTTTCGAAAATTGCGCCTTCAACTTTATTATCTTTTGACAAGACCCCGCTTGCGAACGCGTGCAGCAGGAACTGCACGCCGGCCTCGTTCAGCAGCTCGAGCGCCATCAGCTTGAACCACTCCGGGTCGAAGGGCACGACGTAGCCGGTGGCGAGCGAAGGCGGGATCGCGCCGCCGACGCTGACCAGGCGCTCGAGCAGGCGTTTCAGCACGCCCGCGACCACCGGCTCGCCCGGGCCGTGATCGGTCGGCAGCAGCGGCGTTTTCTTTTTCTCTACGGAATCTTTTTGCTCGGCGCCTTGCCGCGCGGAATCTGGCGCGGCGGACCATTGAGACCGATTCGTATGAAAGGACATGAGCGGCATCACCAGCGCCGCGGTGGCGTTGCCGCCGAGGAAGCCGTAGCGCTCGGCCAGGATGACGTTGGCGCCGGCATCGGCCGCGCCGATCGCGGCGCCGAGGCCCGCCGGGCCGCCGCCGACCACGAGCACATCGGTCTCCGCCGCCAGGCCTGCGTGGCGCGGCGGAAGCGCGATGCGCGCGAGCTGCTCAGGCCGCTTTAGCGATGGCACTCCGTGCTTTTTCCTCAGTGAGAAATTTAAGGAGGATCCGGTGCGTCTCCTGCGAGCGCGCCTGCAGCGCCGGGACCGACTTCGCGAGCAGCGCCCGCATCGATTTCCTGCGGTCCCAGGACTGGTCGAGGTGCGCGATGAGACGCCCGGCGTTCACCAGGTTGAGCGGCGGCGTCGGCACCTTCAGGTCCTCGAGGAAGCCCGACACCTTGCCGGCGTACGGCAGGGCGACGAAGGGGACGCTCTGCAGCGCCGCGAACACCAGGAAATGCAGCCGCATGCCGACGGCGAAGCTGAAGCGCGCCATCAGCGCGAGGAGCTGCCCGGAGGTGTACTCGCCTTTCAGCACCGTCGCGCGCTGGGCGCGCAGCATCGAGGCGATCACCGCATGACTGTGCTGGGTATCGAGGACCGAGCGCTCCATCGGCACGAACACCACGTCGGCGTCGAAGCGGTCGACCATGTAGTCGGCGGCATTGGCGAGCAGCGAGTGGTACACGTGATGATCCAGATCCGGCGCGGCCACGCCGGGCTCCCGCACCGACATACCGATGATCCGCCGCCTTCCTTCGAGGCCCTCGTGCTTGAGGACGCCGCGCGGCAGCGTCTCGGGCTTCAGGAGCAATGCCGGGTCGGCGGTGACCGTGATCTCGCGATGCACCCCGGCCTCCTCCAGCACGCGCTGCGCGCTGCGCTCGCGCACCGTCACGATCTCCACGTGCTCCAGGCATTCGCGCACCGCCGTCTGCGCCGCGGGATCGTTGAGCGGGCCGGCGCCGATCGCGTAGACCATCACCGGGACGCCCTTGTCCTTGGCGATCGACACCTCGCGCAGGTAGACCCGCGCCTCGGCGTCGTACAGGATCCCGCCGCCGCCGATGACCAGCAGGTCGAGACGCTCGACCTCGGAAGTCACCTCGGCGCGCGAGAGCTTGCGCACCGGGACGGCGCGCTCGACGCCGTGGCGGCGCTTCGTGTCCTCCGCGTCGCGCGAGAACACGGTGATCTCCACCGGCAGGTCCTTGCGCAGCTGGGCGATGATCGATTGCAGGATCGCCTCGTCGCCGAGGTTCAGCCCGCCGTAGGAGCCGGTGATGCCGATCCGGTACAGATCTTTGGGGGGAGCCATGACCGTTTTGACCCTGCAAGAAAGGGACCGTGCCGCGCCGTTCGGCTCATGGCGCGCTCAGTGCGACTTGCTCGATACCGCCTCTTCGCCGGCCGTGTCGAAGGCGCTGATGACCGCGTGGATGGCGCGCGGATCGGCCGGCTTGATGAAATGGTGGTGGAAGCCCGCCTCGGTAGCGAGCGCCCGGTCTTCCCGCTGCCCGTAGCCGGTCAGCGCGATGAACAGCGCACGGCGCGTTTCCGGCATCTCGCGCAGGCGGCGCGCCAGCTCGTAGCCGCTCATGCCGGGAAGGCCGATGTCGAGCACCACCGCGCTCGGCGCGAACACCCGCGAGCAGGCGAGCGCCTGGTGGCCGTCGGTCACCGTCTTCACCTCGTGGCCCTCCAGGCGCAGCAGCACGGCGATGCTTTCCGCCGCGTCGACGTTGTCGTCCACCACGAGAATGCGGCGGCCTTCGGCGGCGAGCTTTTCCGCGGTGGGAGGTTTGCCGGCGGCGCTTTCCTGCGGCACCTCGCTGATGCACGGCAGGACGATGCTGAACTTGGCGCCTTTTCCGGGGCCTTCGCTCGTCACGTCGACGCGCCCCTGGTGCAGCTCGACCAGGCGCTGGACCACGGTCAGCCCGACGCCCAGGCCGCCGAGGCTGCGATCGAGCGAGCGCTCGCCCTGCGAGAAGAGCTCGAAGACCCGCGGCAGCAGCTCGCGGTCGATGCCGATGCCGTTGTCGCGGACCTCCAGCTTGACCTCGCCCTCCGCCGCGGCGGCCGAGAGCACGATGCTGCCGCCCTCGGGCGTGTACTTGGCGGAGTTGTTCAGCAGGTTCGCGATCACCTGCGCGAGCCGGGCGAAGTCGCCGACCATCCAGACCGGCGACGCCGGCAGGTCGAGCTCGAGCCGGTGCCCGCGCGCCTCGATCAGCGGGCGCGCGGTCTCGACCGCGTGCGAGATCACCTTCTCGAGCTCGAGCGTCTCCTTGCGGATGGTGATCTTGCCCTGGGTGATGCGCGACACGTCGAGCAGCTCGTCGACGAGCTGCGCCATATGCGTGACCTGGCGGTCCACCACGTCCCGGGCCCAGACGAGGCGCGGATCCGAAGGCGCGATGCGGCGCAGGAGCTCCACCGCGTTGCGGATCGGCGCGAGCGGGTTGCGCAGCTCGTGCGACAGCATGGCGAGGAACTCGTCCTTGCGCCGGCTCGCCTCGAGCAGCTTCTCCTCCGCCTCGCGCGTCTTCGCGATCTCCTGCTTCAGGCTCCAGTACAGGCGCGCGTTCTCGAGCGCCATCCCGGCCCGGCCGGCGAGCTCGGCGAGCATCGCCTGGTCGGCGGGCCCGTACGCCGGCGCCGGCCGGCTGTTGCCGAGCAGCAGCACGCCGAAGGTATGCGTCCCGGCCTTGATCGGCAGCACCCGGGCCGAGCGCAGCCCGAGCGGCCATGGATCGGACTCGTCCCTCGAAGAACCGTTTTCCCAGACCGGGAGGTCGATCTCGTTGCCCGCGGCGCTCACCTGGTCGATCGCCTCGCGCAGCGCGACCGGCACCGTCTGCAGGGACGGCAGCGGCCACGTGACCCCGGCGCTGCGGCAAAGGAGCACCTGCTCGCCTTCCACCGCCACGCAGAGCAGCGCCGCATCGGCGAGAGCCGGCGCGGTCATCTCGAGCAGCCTGAGCATTCCCTCCTCGAGCTCGAGCGAGGCGCCCAGCTCGCGGCTGGCGAAGGCGAGAAAGTCCGAGCGCCGCGTCGCCTCCTGGGCGGCCTCGCGGTCGGCCTCGGCGCGCGCGAGCGACTTCGCGCGGCGCTGGGCGCGGTAGAGCTCGACGAACACCCGCACCTTGCTGCGCAGGATCTCCGGCACGATCGGCGACAGGATGTAGTCCACCGCCCCGAGCTGGTAGCCGCGCGCGGTCTGCATCTCGTCGGCGTAGGCGGTGACGAAGATGATCGGGATGTGCGCCGTCTTGCGGTGCTGGCGGATCAGCTCGGCGGTCTCGATGCCGTCGATGTCCGGCATGTTCACGTCGAGCAGCACCACCGCGAACTCGCGCTCGAGCAGCTGCTTCAGCGCCTCCGCCCCCGAATTCACCATCACCAGGTTCTGGCCGAGCTCCTCCAGCACGACCTGGAACGCCAGCAGCTTGTCCGGCAGGTCGTCGACGACGAGGATGTTTACCTTTTGATCCATCAGCGGTGCAGCCATCCGCGCAGGACTGCCATCAGATGGACCGTGTCGACAGGCTTGGACAGGTAATCCCAGGCGCCGGCCTCGATGCACTTCTCGCGGTCGCCCTTCATCGCCTTGGCGGTGACGGCGATGATCGGCAGGTCCTTCTTCTCGTGCAGCTTGCGGATCTCGCGCATGGTGGTGATGCCGTCCATGTCCGGCATCATGATGTCCATCAGCACGATGTCGATGGTCGGGTCCTCCTTCACCAGGCGGATCGCCTCGCGGCCGTTGTTCGCCGACACCATCTGCATCCCCTGGTCGTGCAGCACCGTGGAGAGGGCGAAGATGTTGCGCATGTCGTCGTCGACGATGAGCGCGCGGCGGCCTTCGAGCACGCGGCTCGAGTTGTGCAGCTCCTCGACCTTCCGGCGCTCCTCGGGCGAAAGGCCCGCGACGCTGCGGTGCAGGAAGAAGTAGACCGTGTCCATCAGCCGCTCGAGCGAGCGCGCCTCGCGCAGCGCGAACACGCCGTCGCCGCGCTTCCAGCGCCCGAGGGTGCCGGTGTCCTCCGCGCCGTACATCACGATCGGCAGCTGGCGGGTCACCGCCTGCTGCTCGAGGATCTCGACGAGGTCCGCGGGCTGCAGGTCGGCGGCGCCGTTGCGCACCACCAGGCAGTCGACCTGCTGGGAGCGCAGCGCCTCGCAGACTTTCGCCGCGCTGTCGGAGGCGACCACGTCCACTTCCTCGGGCTTCAGGCGCGCGACGATCGCGTCGCGGTCGGCGCCGGGCGGCATCAGCAGCGCGAGCTTGCGCCTCGGGCGCGAGATGTACTGCTTGAGCTGCTCCATCGCCTCGTCGATCACCTCGCCGGAGCTGACGGGCTTGGCGATGAAGCCGATGGCGCCCGAGTTGAGCGCGCGGTCGCGCGAGTCGTCGGTCGACACCACGCAGACCGGAATGTGGCGGGTCGAAAGATCCGCCTTCAGCCGGTCCAGGATCCGCCAGCCCTGCATGTCGGGCAGGAAGATGTCGAGCGAGATGACCGAGGGCTGGTATTCCTTGATCATCGAGAGCGCGCCCGCGGCGCTGCCGCTGACGAGCCCCTTGAAGCCCTTCTTGCGCGCCGCCTCGAGGAGCACCTTGGCGAAGCCGAGGTCGTTCTCCACGATCAGCAGCACGCTGTCGCCCGCGCCGATGTCCGCGCGGTCGTCGCCGGCGTCGTTCGGGATGACGATGTCCTGCTCGGCGTAGATCGGCTCGACCTCCGGCGCGCTCGCGCGCTGCGCGGCGCGCTGAAGCGCGATGTTGGCCTCGGCGACGGCATGCTGCGCGCTCGCCATGCTGAGGCCGGAAGGAATGCCGGCGGACCGCTGCATGCGCGCGTGGCGCTGGACGAAGGTGGTCGGCAGATAGAGCGTGAACGTGCTGCCCGTTCCGGGCGCGCTTATCAGGCGGATCTCGCCGCCGAGCAGCTTGGAGAGCTCGCGCGAGATGGCGAGGCCGAGGCCGGTGCCGCCGTACTTGCGCGAGGTCGAGCCGTCGGCCTGCTGGAACGCCTCGAAGATGAGCTGCTGCTTCTCCGCGGCGATGCCGATGCCGGTGTCCGCGACCGAGAAGGCCACCACCGAGCCGGCGGCGTTCAGCTCGTCGTTGTCCGCGGTCCAGCCCGAGCTCGCCGGGCCGACGGAGAGCGAGACCGAACCTTCGTGCGTGAACTTGAAGGCGTTGGAGAGCAGGTTCTTGATGATCTGCTGCATGCGCTTGATGTCGGTGAACATCGAGCGCGGCAGCGCCGGGGCGAGCTGGATGTTGAACTCCACCTTGCTCGATTCCGCGACGTGGCGGAAGGTGCGCTCGACGTAGCGCTGGAGATCCAGCAGGCGCAGCTCGCTGACGTCCACCTGCACGGTGCCCGACTCGATCTTGGAGAGGTCGAGGATGTCGTTGATCAGCGCGAGCAGGTCGTTGCCGGAGGCGTGGATCGTCTTCGCCGACTCGACCTGCTTGCCGTTCAGGTTGCCTTCCTGGTTCTTGGTGAGCTGGTCGGAGAGCAGGAGCAGGCTGTTCAGCGGCGTGCGCAGCTCGTGCGACATGTTGGCGAGGAACTCCGACTTGTACTTCGAGGTGAGGGCGAGCTGCTTCGCCTTCTCTTCGAGGGCCTGGCGGGCCTGCTCCACCTCGGTGTTCTTGCGCTCCACTTCCTGGTTCTGGTGGGCGAGCTGCTTCGCCTTCTCCTCCAGCTCCTGGTTGGTCTGCTGCAATTCCTCGGCGAGGGACTGCGACTGCTTGAGCAGGTCCTCCGTCCGCGTGTTCGCCTCGATCGTGTTGATAACGATACCAATTGATTCAGTTAGCTGATCCAGGAAGGCCTGGTGCGCCGGGTTGAAGCGGTCGAGCGACGCGAGCTCGAGCACGCCGCGCACCTCGCCCTCGAACACCACCGGCAGCACCAGCACGTCGAGCGCCGCGGTCTCGGAGAGGCCGGTGGCGATGCGGAAGGCCTTCGGCGGGACGTTCGTCAGCAGGAGCTTGCGCTTCTCGATCGCGCACTGGCCGACCAGGCCCTCGCCGAGGTCGACCTCCTTGCCGTGCGAGCGCTGGCCATGCGAGGCGTAGCTGGCCGTCAGCCGCAGGCGGCTGCTTTTGTTTTCTTCATTTTTTACTACATAAAATTCCGCCTGGTGCGCTCCCACCACCGGCGCGAGCTCGGACAGGATCATCTGGCCGACCGTAACGAGGTCGCGCTGGCCCTGCAGCATCCGGGAGAACTTGGCGAGGTTGGTCTTCAGCCAGTCCTGCTCGGTGTTCTTGTTGGTGGTGTCCTTGAGGTTGCGGATCATCTCGTTGATGGTGTCCTTCAGCGCCGCCACCTCGCCCTGCGTCTCCACCGTGATGGAGCGGGTCAGGTCGCCCTGCGTCACCGCCGTCGCAACCTCCGCGATCGCCCTCACCTGAGTGGTCAGGTTGGCCGCCAGCTCGTTGACGTTTTCAGTCAAGCCTTTCCAGATGCCCGCCGCGCCCGGCACCTTCGCCTGGCCGCCGAGCTTGCCTTCGACGCCCACCTCGCGCGCCACCGTCGTCACCTGGTCGGCGAAGATCGCGAGCGTGTCCGTCATGCTGTTGATGGTCTCGGCGAGCGCCGCGATCTCGCCCTTCGCTTCCACCGTCAGCTTCTGCTTCAGGTCGCCGTTCGCCACCGCGGTCACCACCTTGGCGATGCCTCGCACCTGCGAAGTCAGGTTGCCCGCCATGAAGTTCACGTTGTCGGTGAGGTCCTTCCACACGCCCGACACCGCGCGCACCTCGGCCTGGCCGCCGAGGCGGCCTTCGGTTCCGACTTCACGAGCCACCCGGGTTACTTCTGCGGCAAAAGAAGACAACTGGTCCACCATCGTGTTGATGGTGTTCTTCAGCTCGAGAATCTCGCCTTTCACGTCCACCGTGATCTTGCGCGAGAGGTCGCCCGCCTGCACCGCCTTGGTCACGTCGGCGATGTTGCGCACCTGCGAGGTGAGGTTGCCGGCCATCGAGTTCACGGAGTCCGTGAGGTCCTTCCACGTTCCAGATACGCCCTCGACCCGGGCCTGGCCGCCGAGAATCCCTTCGGTTCCGACCTCGCGCGCGACCCGCGTCACTTCCGAGGCGAAGCTTCGGAGCTGGTCCACCATCGTGTTGACGGTGTTCTTCAGCTCGAGAATCTCGCCCTTCACGTCCACCGTGATCTTCTTCGAAAGGTCGCCGGCCGCCACCGCCTTCGTCACGTCGGCGATGTTCCTCACCTGCGAGGTAAGGTTGCCGGCCATGAAGTTCACCGACTCGGTCAGGTCTTTCCAGGTACCGGCAACGCCTTGCACGTCGGCCTGGCCGCCGAGTTTTCC
>Ga0209131_1000684_pt1 | contig 23974 bp, 18 predicted proteins | sample GraSoi_2013_40cm_FD_185826 | JGI IMG/M metagenome (GOLD analysis project Ga0209131, IMG submission 185826) | Grasslands soil microbial communities from the Angelo Coastal Reserve, California, USA - Sample 9_17_2013_40cm (SPAdes) (version 2) | ecosystem: Environmental > Terrestrial > Soil >... | reverse complement strand
CTTCGCCGCGATTCTCGGCGGACTCGGCGTGGCGAAAGGCGACCGCGTGCTCATCTACATGCCGATGACGCCCGAGGCCGTGTTCGCGATGCTCGCCACCGTGCGCCTGGGCGCGATCCACTCGGTCGTCTTCGGCGGCTTCGCCGCGGCAAGCCTCGCCGCGCGCATCGACGACGCGCATCCCAAGGTGATGGTGACGAGCGATGCGGGCATGCGCATGGGCAAGGTGATCGCTTTGAAGCCGCTGGTGGACGAGGCGATCCGGCTGTCAAAGTCGCCGCCCGCACACGTGGTCCTCGTCGACCGCGGCATCGACAAGACGATGACGCGTGTGCCCGATCGCGATGTCGACTACGCCGCCGAGCGCGAGAAGCTCGCCGGAATCAAGGTGCCGGTGGCGTGGCTCGAATCCAACGAGCCCTCGTACATCCTCTACACCAGCGGCACGACGGGGAAACCGAAGGGCGTTCAGCGCGACACCGGCGGCTACGCGGTGGCGCTCGCCAGCTCGATGCGCAACATCTTCTGCTCCAAACCCGGGGAGGCCTACTTCTGCACCTCCGACATCGGCTGGGTCGTGGGCCACTCGTACATCGTCTACGGGCCGCTCATCAACGGCTCGACGACCATCATGTACGAGGGCGTGCCGATGCGCCCCGACGCGGGCGTGTGGTGGAAGATCGTTCAGGACTACAAGGTGACGTCGATGTTCTCCTCGCCCACGGCGATCCGCGTGCTGAAGAAGCAGGACCCGGCGTGGATGAAGAAGTACGACACCTCGACGCTGCGCTATCTGTTCCTCGCCGGCGAGCCGCTCGACGAGCCCACCGCGCGCTGGGTTTCCGATTCTCTCGGCGCCGAGATCGTCGACAACTACTGGCAGACCGAATCGGGCTGGCCGATCCTCACGGCGTGCCCCGGTGTCGAAGACACGCGCCGCAAGTTCGGCTCGCCGTCGTTTCCCGCGTACGGCTACTACATCAAGCTGAAGCACGAGGAGACCGGCAAGGAAGTCGGAACGGACGAGAAGGGCGTCCTCTGCATCGTGCCGCCGCTGCCGCCCGGCGCGATGACGACCATCTGGGGCGATGACCAGCGCTACGTGGACACCTACTACAAGTCGTTCGCCGACGAGATGGTCTACACGACTTTCGATTGGGCCACGCGCGACGAGGACGGCTACTACTTCGTGCTCGGGCGCACCGACGACGTGATCAATGTCGCGGGGCATCGGCTGGGGACGCGCGAGATCGAGGAAGCGGTGCAGGCGCATCCCAACATCGCCGAGGTCGCCGTGGTCGGCATCGCGGATCCGGTCAAGGGCCAGGTGCCCATTGCGTTCGCCGTCGTGAAGGACACGTCGAAGACCGCGTCGCCTGAGCTCGCCGCCGCGCACGAGAAGGAAATCATGGCGACCGTGGACAAGGAAATCGGCGCGATCGCGCGGCCGTCGCGTGTGTGCTTCGTGACCGTGCTGCCCAAGACGCGCTCGGGCAAGCTGCTACGTCGTTCGATTCAGGCGATCTGCGAAGGGCGCGACCCCGGCGACCTCACCACCATCGAGGACCCCGCGGCGCTGGAACAGATCCGCGCCGCCCTGATCTAGGTATTACTTGGTGCAGTCGCCGGTGCGCTTGCCTTCCATGTGCTGGTTCATGTTCACCATCTGCCCGCCTTGGTCCATCGCCATCTTCATGTCCATCTTGTAGCCGTCGCCCGAGAACGTGATCTTGTTGTCGGCGCTCATCTTCGGCTTGGAGCAGGTCATCGTGTAGCTCGCCGTGTTGCCCGACATGTTGAAGTTCGTGACCTCGCAGTTCTCGGGCGCTTTGCCGTCGCGTCCGCCGCGTCCCATCTGCCCCTTGTCGATGTCCTCCTGCGTGAGGCATTTCTGGAAGGTCATGGACTGCTTGCCCATGCCGGGCGGCATTCCTTTCATGCCGCTCATGTCCATTTCCATCTGGTACTCGTACATTCCCGGCTTCATCTTCCCCTTGAACTGGCTGAAGGGATTGTCGGCGGCCGAGGCCATGGCGCAAACGGTCACGCTGGCGATGGCCAGCAAGCAGGTTTTCTTCATTGTGAAGGATCCTCCCGGGGATTGAAGCCGCGAGAATACCGAATTCCAGCGCGCGGAGCCACTAGAATAGGCGCATGAACGAGGACAAGGCGCGCCTGCGCCGCGAGATGGTCGCCCGGCGCGACGCGATTCCAGCGGCGGAGCTCTCCCGCCTTGCCGCGGCACTCACGGACAAGATCACTTCGCTTTCGTACTACGCGGCGGCACGCTCGGTCCTCGCGACCATGGCGATCGGCAGCGAATGGAGCACGCGGGCGTTCATCGAACGCTCGCGGGCCGCGGGAAAGCGGGTCGTGCTGCCGCGCGTGACCGCGCCGCCGCGCCATCTCGAGCTGCATGCGGTCGAGGATTTCGAGCGCGACCTCGTGCCCGGCGTCTGGGACATTCCGGAGCCCGATCCGGCGCGCTGCCCCAGGGTCGAGCTCGCCCAAGTAGACTTCGCCCTCGTGCCCGCGCTCGCGATCGATCGCGGCGGCTACCGCCTCGGCTATGGCGCCGGATATTTCGACCGATTGCTCGCGCGGCGCGGGAAGCTGCCGTACTGCGTGACGGCGCTGCCGTCGGCATTCGTCGTCGAGCGCCTGCCGCGCGAGGCGCACGACGCTGCGGTGGACCTGGTGGTGAACGAATTCGGGCCAGTGGGCCGGCAACAAGAAGGGGATTCATGACCGCGCGCATCATCGACGGCAAGGCCATCGCGCAGCAATATCGCGCCGAGTACGCCATCCGTGTCGAGCGGCTGAAGGAATGCGGCATCCTGCCGGGGCTGGCGGTGGTCATCGTCGGCGACGACCCGGCGAGCCAGATCTACGTGCGCAACAAGGCGCTCGCTTCCGGCACCATCGGCATGCACTCGGAAGTGCACGCGCTGTCCGCCGATACCACCGAGGCGCACCTGATCGCGTTCGTGAAGGCCCTCAACGCCAACGACGCCATCCACGGCATCCTCGTGCAGCTGCCGTTGCCGAAGCACATCGAGAGCCGCGCGGTGATCGAGGCGATCGCGCCCGAGAAGGACGTCGACGGCTTCCACTACTTCAACGTGGGCTCGCTCTTCATGGGCGAGCCCGCGTTCTATCCCTGCACGCCCTTCGGCGTGATGAAGATGCTCGAGCACGAGGCAATCGCGGTCGAGGGCGCCCACGCGGTCGTGGTCGGCCGCTCGACCATCGTCGGCAAGCCCATGGCGCTGTTGCTTCTCAATGCCGGCGCAACGGTCACCATCTGCCATTCGAAGACGCGCGATCTGGCGGCGATGACGCGCCAGGCCGACATCCTCGTCGTGGCGGTGGGAAAAGCGCGCATGATCGATCGAGCGATGGTGAAGCCCGGCGCCGTGGTGGTCGACGTGGGGATCAATCGGCTGCCCAACGGAAAACTCGCCGGGGACGTCGATTTCGAATCGGTTTCGGCGGTGGCTTCGCGCATCACGCCCGTCCCAGGAGGCGTGGGGCCCATGACCATCGCCATGCTGCTGGGAAACACGGTGAAGTCGGCGGAGCGCGCCGCCGGCCTCGCCACAATGGCCGAGACGCGCATTGCCTGACCGGGCGCGGAGGAACCCATGACATCGCATCCCTACGAGCACGGGCTCGAGCGCAACGCGGCGAACTACACGCCGCTCACCCCGGTGTCGTTCCTCGCGAAGGCGGCGCACGTCTATCCCGAGCGCACCGCGATCATCCACGGGGCGGTGCGGCGCACTTGGGTCGAGGTCTTTGAACGCTCGCGCCGGCTCGCCTCGGCGCTCGCCAAGCGCGGCGTGAAGCGCGGCGAGACGGTGGCGGCGATGTTGCCCAACGTCCCGGCGATGATCGAGCTGCACTTCGGCCCCGCGATGTTCGGCGCGGTGCTCAACACCCTCAACACGCGCCTCGACGCCGAGGCGATCGCCTTCATGCTCGACCACGGGGAAGCGAGAGTGTTGTTTACCGACCGCGAGTTCTCGGGCATCGTCTCGGCCGCGCTCGGCCGCGTGAAACATCGGCCGCTGGTGATCGATGTGAACGATGTCCTTTACGACGGGCCCGGCGCGGCGCTGGGAGAAATCGAATACGAGGAATTCATCGCGCGCGGCGATCCGCAATTCGAGTGGAGCATGCCGCCCGACGAGTGGGACGCGATCGCGTTGAACTACACCTCGGGCACCACCGGCAATCCGAAGGGCGTGGTGTATCACTATCGCGGCGCGTACCTGAACGCGATCAACAACATCCTCGACTGGTCGATGCCCAAGCATCCGGTCTACCTGTGGACGCTGCCGATGTTCCACTGCAACGGCTGGTGCTTCAACTGGACTATCGCCGCGGCGGCGGGAACCAACGTGTGCCTGCGCAAGGTCGAGGCGAAGCTGATCCTGGAGCTGATCCGCGACCACAAGGTGACGCACTACTGCGGCGCCCCGATCGTGCACTCGATGCTGCTCAACGCTCCCGCCGGCTTGCGCAAGGGCATCGACCACGCGGTGCATTGCCTGGTCGCCGCCGCGCCCCCGCCGGCCGCCGTGATCGAGGGCATGGGGAAGATGGGCTTCGACATCACCCACGTCTACGGCCTTACGGAAACCTATGGGCCCGCGGCGGTGTGCGCGAAGCATCCCGAATGGGCCGAGCTGCCGCTCGAGGAGCAGGTGCGGCGCAACGGGCGCCAGGGCGTGGCCTATCTCCTCGAGGAGGGCATGAGCGTGATGGAGCCCGAGTCGATGCGGCCGGTGCCGTGGGACGGAGAGACGATGGGCGAGATCATGTTCCGCGGCAACATCACGATGAAGGGCTACATGAAAAATCCCGCGGCGACCGAAGAGGCGTTCCGCGGCGGCTGGTTCCACTCCGGAGACCTCGCGGTGATGCAGCCCGACGGTTACGTGAAGATCAAGGACCGCTCGAAGGATGTGATCATCTCCGGCGGCGAGAACATCTCCTCGCAGGAAGTCGAAGACGTGCTCCACGGCCATCCCGCAGTGATGATGGCCGCCGTCGTAGCTCAGCCCGACCCCAAGTGGGGCGAGACCCCGTGCGCGTTCATCGAGCTGAAGGAGGGGGCCTCGGCGAGCGTCGAGGAGATCATCGAGTTCTGCCGCGCGCGCATGGCGCGCTTCAAGGCTCCGAAGACCGTGATCTTCGGGCCGCTGCCCAAGACCTCCACCGGCAAAATCCAGAAGTTCCTGCTCCGCGAACGTGCCAAGAGCACGGCGGCTATCGAGTAATGCAAGCAAACTTCTTTGAATCCGCAGATAAACGCAGATGAACGCAGCCCCAACCTTTGAAAGTGGATTTCGTATGGCGCAATCGTTGTCGCAAGATCCAGGCACGAATCACAAGTTGCTTCGGGGTTATCTGCGTTCATCTGCGTTTATCTGCGGATACAAAGCCTTTTGCCCGCGATGACCACCATGCGTGAAGGCGCGGTGCGGTGCCTGGATCCGCATGGGTTTCACTTCATGCGCTACGTGGAGTGGGGCGATCCCGCCAATCACCGCGTTCTCGTCTGCGTGCACGGGCTCACGCGCAGCGGGCGCGATTTCGACTATGTCGCGCAAAGCCTCGCAGACGCCTATCGCGTGGTCTGCCCCGACGTCGTGGGACGCGGCAGGAGCGACTGGCTGCGCGATCCGTCGGACTACAACTACCCGGTCTACCTGGGCGACATGACCACCCTCATCGCCAAGCTTGGCGCGGAGAACGTCGACTGGCTCGGCACCTCGATGGGCGGCATCATCGGCATGATGCTCGCGAGCCTTCCCGGCTCGCCGGTGCGCAAGCTCGTCATGAACGACGTCGGCTCGCTGATCCCGAAAGCGGCGATCGAGCGCATTGGTCAATATGTGGGAAACGAACCTACGTTCGCGTCGCTGGAGGCGCTCGAGGCGACGATGCGCAGCGTGAGCCCGTTCGGCGATCTGAGCCGCGAGCAGTGGCGCCATCTCGCGTTGCACGTCGCCAAGCGGGACGGCGACGGAAAATGGCGTTTCCGCTACGACCCCGGCATCGGCAAGAACTTTCACGCGGCTCCGCCCGCCGATCTCAAGCTGGGCGCGTTTTGGAATGCCGTGCATGGCCCGGTCCTGGTGATTCGCGGCGAGCAATCGGACCTGCTGCGCGCGGACACGCTGGCGGAGATGCGCAGCCGCGCCCATACCGAGACGCTGGTGGTGCCGCGCACCGGCCACGCGCCGATGCTGATGGACGATTTCCAGGCCGGAGCGATCCGGCGCTTCCTCCTCGGCTAGAGCGCGATGGCGCCGGCCTCCCAGCCGTATGACGCGCTCATCGTCGGCGGCGGCCACAACGGGCTCGCGTGCGCGTCGTATCTCGCCGCGGGCGGCTTGCGCGTGTGCGTCGTCGAGCGCCGCGCGGTGGTGGGCGGGGCCGCGGTGACCGAGGAATTCCATCCGGGATTCCGCAATTCGACGGCGAGCTACACCGTGAGCTTGCTGCACCCGAAGGTGATCCGCGACTTGCGCCTCGCCGAGCACGGACTGCGCATCGTCGAGCGGCCGTTCTCGAATTTCCTGCCGCTCTTCGACGGCGGCTCCATCAAGGTGGGCGGCGGGCTCGAGGCCACGCAGCGCGAGGTCGCGCGCTTTTCGCAAGCCGACGCGCAGCGCCTGCCGGCGTACTACGAGCGGCTCGAAGCCGTCGCCGATGTCCTGCGAGAGCTGCAGCTCGAGACCCCGCCCAATGCGGGAGGCGGTTGGCAGGAGCTATTGCGCGCGTGGAGGCCGGCGCGGCGCGTGAACGCGCTATCACTCGAAGCGAAGCGCGATGCGCTCGACCTCTTCACCCTTTCCGCGGCGGAGTGGCTCGACCGCTGGTTCGAATCCGATCCCATCAAGGCGTGCTTCGGATTCGACAGCGTGGTGGGGCACTTCGCGAGCCCCTATTCGGCCGGCTCCGCCTACGTGCTCCTGCATCACGTCTTCGGCGAGGTGAACGGCAAGAAGGGCACGTGGGGCCACGCGATCGGCGGCATGGGCGCGATCACGCAGGCGATGCGCGCCGAGGCCGAGTCGCGCGGCGTCGAGATCCGCACCGGGCAGGGCATTGCGCGCATTCGCGTGAAGGAGGGTCGTGCGTGCGGGGCGACGCTGGACGACGGCACCGAGATCGACGCGCGTTGCGTGGTTTCGAACGCGCATCCGCGGGCCCTGTTGCAACTGCTGCAAGACGTGCCCGGCGAGTGGCGCGCCGCGTTCGAGCATCACCAGTCGGAGTCGGCGACCTTTCGCATGAACGTGGCACTCTCGGAGCTGCCGGATTTCACCGTGCTTCCGGGACGCGAGGCGCAGCCTCACCATCGCTCCGGGATCATCATGGCACCCTCGCTCGCCTATATGGACCGCGCGTATTCCTCGGCGCGCGAGCACGGCTGGTCCGCCGAGCCCATCGTGGAAATGCTCATCCCCAGCACCGCCGACGATTCGCTGGCACCCGCGGGCCGTCACGTCGCGAGTCTCTTCTGCCAGCATTTCCGCTACGCGCTGCCGGGCGGCAGGACCTGGGATGTGGAGCGCGAGCGCGCCGCCGACGCCGTGATCGACCACGTGAGCCGCTTCGCCCCCAACTTCAAGGCCGCCATCCTCGGGCGGCGCATCCTCTCGCCGCTCGACCTCGAGCGCGAGTTCGGGCTATTCCGCGGCGACATCTTCCACGGCAAGCTCACCCTCAACCAGCTCTTCAGCGCCCGCCCGGTCCTGGGTTACGCGGACTACCGCATGCCGCTTCGCAATCTCTACCTTTGTGGGGCCGGGGCGCATCCCGGCGGGGGGGTGAGCGGGGTCCCGGGCCACAACGCCGCAAGGGAGCTGCTGCATGACTGGCGGCGCGGGCGCATCCAGGGCTGATTCTGCTGAATTTTCAGCATTGCGGACCCTTCCCCATCGGGCATAACATCGACTCATAAGCGCTCCCATCCGGCACGAGAACCGGCGGCGGCGAAATGATCGCTTGCGCATGGCCACGCAGCGTTCGATGGGAGAACGGTGCGCACATCTGCAAGGAAGTCGTCAGGCTTTCCAGCGCGGCGAGCGTTTGTCGAAGAACGCGTCCACGCCTTCGCGCGCAATGTCGCCGTCCATGTTCTTCGCGATCGTGCACGACGCATCGTCGTACGCCGCGGCCACGCCCTCCTCGAGCTGGCGGTAGAACAGCGCCTTGCCGAGCGCCAACACCTCGCGCGGCTTCGCTTTCAGGTTGTTGGCGAGCTCGTGGGCGGACTCCATCAGCCGCTCGGCGGGAGCCACGCGGTTCACGAGCCCCCAGTCGAGGGCCGCGCCCGCTTCGATGAAATCTCCCGTGAAAAGCATCTCCGCGGCGCGCTTGCGCGAGATGTTGCGCGAGATCGGAACCGCGGGCGTGGAGCAGAAGAGCCCCAGGTTGATTCCCGACGCGGCGAAGCGCGCGTGGTCGGCCGCCACCGCGAGGTCGCACTGCGCCACGAGCTGGCAGCCCGCGGCGGTGGCGATGCCGTTCACCGCGGCGATGACGGGCTGGGGCAGGGCGATGAGCTTCTGCATCATCGCGCTGCACGAAGCGAAGAGCGCCTCGACATCCGCCTGGGAGCGCATGGCGCGCATCTCGCGCAGGTCGTGCCCGGAGCAGAAGGCCCGGCCCGCGCCGGTGATGATGAGCACGCGCACGGACGCATCCTCGGACACGGCGTCGAGCTCGCGGTGGAGCGCATCGAGCATCGCCTTGGAAAGCGCGTTGTACTGCCGCGGCCGGTTGAGCGTGAGGACCGCCACACCGTCTTCGGTCCGGCGCAGCAGGACGGGCTCGGCGCGCGCTGGCGCGTTTTCGGCCGCTCGGTCGTTCATCGCAGGCTCCGGGGGCGGGGCATGGGCTCGATTATCGCACCGCGCCTCGCGCAATGCCTTCATTGCCTTGGAGAAACAACAGGAATAACATCGATTTGTGCCGCCTTTCGCCTCGCAAAAGGGGCTCGGGGAACGGGCGGTCTCCAAGCGAAAAACAAGGAAAAAACCCACATGAACAAGCGCGCAAGGTACTGCGGGGTGGCGTTCGTCGCCATTTTCACCTCCCTCGCCTCGCTCGCCGTCCGCGCCGATGATCCCACCGTCGAGCGCGCCCGGCAGCTTCTCGCCTCCGGCAACGCAAAGCAGGCCTACACCGAGCTCATCGCCGTCCAGGACCGGTTGTCCGGCATGCCCGAGTTCGACTATCTCCTCGGCGTGGCCTCGCTCGACAGCGGCCACATCGAGGACGCAATCATCGCCTTCGAGCGCGTGCTGGCGCTGGTGCCGAACCACGCCGGTGCGCAGATGGACCTCGCGCGGGCCTACTACGCCTCGGGCTCGTACGACCTCGCCGAAGCCGCGTTCCTCAAGCTGCGCGCGAGCAACCCGCCGCCGGCCGCGCAGCAGGCGATCGGGCGTTACCTCGATGCGATCCAGCAGCGCAAGCACCAGACGCAGGCTGGCTTTACCGCATACGGCGAGCTCGGCCTCGGCTACGACTCCAACATCACCGGCGTTCCGGTGAATTTCGGCGCGGCGGCGCAGCAGTCGTTCAACCTGATCGGCATCGAGCCCACCGGCAACTCGCTCAAGCGCTCCGCCGGCTTCGTGCAGGGAGCGGTGGGCGGCGAGTACTACAAGCCGTTGAGCCGCGGCTGGAGCCTCTTCGGCGGCGGGGAGCTGCGGGGACGCGCCTACCACAAGGAATCGGACTTCAACCTCGGCGCGGTCGAAGCGCATTTCGGCGGCGCGTTGAACGAGGGACAGAACCAGTACCGCGCCACGGCGAGCTACGCGCCCTTCTGGCAGCAGGGTGCGGCGCCCGGCGATCCGCAGCCGACCAACGACCGGCGCATCGCGGGCGTGAACCTCGACTGGCGCCATTCGCTCGACACCAAGACGCAGCTCGGCTTCGGCCTGCAGCTGAACAACGTGCGCTTTCCCCAGAACCGCGTCGAGAATTTCAACCAGCTGTTCCTCACCGCCTCGTGGCTGAAGAGTTTCGAGAGCAAGGGCGTGCCGCTCATCTACCTGAGCGGCTTCGTGACCGAGGACCGCGCCGACAAGGATTTCGAGAACGGTGTTTCGGGCACCTCGACCAAGAGCAAGAACCTGGCGGGCCTGCGCAGCTACTTCCAGTATTCGCTCACGCCGAAGCTGCAGGCCTTCAACGGCCTGGCGCTCATCGCGCGCCGCGACAAGGACGATTACGCGCGCTCCACCGAGGTCCAGAAGGGCAAGGACGTGTACGGTGAGCTGAGCCTCGGGCTCTCCTGGCAATTCCGCGACAAGTGCGCGCTGCGGCTGCAGTACGCGTATTCGCACAACAGCTCCAACATCGACATCTACGACTTCAACCGCAGCGAAGTGTCCTCGACGATACGCTGCGACATGATCTAGACCGGAGACGAAAGCCATGAAACTACCCGTGAACCGATTGCTCCTGGCCGCCCTGGCCGCCACTCCGCTCATGGCGGGTGCCGCCAGCGGCGAGTTCACTTTCGTCGTCGGCGACGTGAGCCTCACCAAAGCCGGCGGCCAGCGCTCCACGCCCGTGAAGGGCACGCCGGTCGATCCGGGCGATCGCATCTTCACCGGCGGCAACGGCATGGCGCAGCTCTCGATGGTCGACCAGGCACGCCTGTCGCTGCGGCCGAACACGCAATTCCAGATCGATGCGTATCCCGACAAGCGCGATTCCGAGCAGGGCGCGGTGCTCTCCCTCGTGAAGGGAACGCTGCGCACCTTCACCGGCCTCATCGCCTCGAGCAACCGCGACAAGTTCGTGATGAAGACGCGCGTTGCCACGGTGGGCATCCGCGGCTCCGGCAACATCCTGCACGCGTGCGAGGGCCAGGAATGCGACGAGAGCATCACCGGCGCCTCCAAGGTCGAAGGCGGCGTGGCGATCAACCACACCATCGAGGGCAGCCACTCGATCACCAACATCCTCGCCGAGGCCCGTCCGGGGCTGCCCGCGCAGCAAGGCGGCGCGTCGACCCTCATCACCGGACCCGGACAGACCGTGATGGTGGCGGGCAACCAGCCGCCGCGCTACATCCCGACGCCGCGCTTCATCGCCGATGTCGCGACCAACATGACCGCCGCCAAGGCGGCCGAAACCGTGCCGGCCACCGGAGGCGCGGCGGACACGCGCAATTTTTCTCCGAGCGACACGCCGGCGCTCCCGGCCTCGCAGCAGCAGACCGCGACCGTGATCGGCAACAACGGCCTGGGATTCGTGAGCGACATCGACGCCACCGCGAACCTGAGCGGCGATCCGATCGGCCTTCACGACGTCATCATCGCCGCCGGCTCGCCTTTCTCCGGGCAGGCGATCACCAACCAGATGCAGCTGAACGGGAACGAATTCCGCGGCTACACGGCGTATGCGGGAACGCAGAGCGGGATCTCGCCGGCGATCACCGGCGGAACGCTGCGCGACTCGCAGTTGATCGTGGTCGACGGCCAGGCGATCACGCTGGGACGATACGAGAACGCCGGCCTCGGGATCTTCGGCCCCGGCTCCGCGACAGTCCTTCCCGGCAGCATCCACTGGATCGTCGGCGCATCCGGGTATCCGCTCTACCTCGCCGATGTGCTCACCGGTGCCGCCACGTACACGTTGATCGCGGCCACGGCGCCCACGAATCACCTCAACACCGCCGGAACTCTCGGCGCGGCGTCGGTCAACGTGAATTTCACCGCGCGTACGCTCGGGCTGCAGGCGGCCCTCACGCTGCCCGCCGCGGGAGCGAACTCCGGCGGGTCGTGGCAGCTCGCCGCCACCGGCGTGCCGTTCTCGCTCAACGCGTTCTTCGGCTCCACCTCGGACCGCCTCGTCATCACCAACGGGACCGGCCAGAATTCCACCGGCAATTCCAACCTCACGGGCAGCTTCGAAGGCAGCTTCGTGGGCACGGGCCTCGCCGGGATCATCCTCGGGTACGGAATCTCCGATCGCACGGCGACGAGCTCCTCGGCGTGGAATTTCGTCACCGGCGTGGCGGCGTTGAGCGGTCCCCACCAGGACGGCGCGGCGTCCTTCCGCGAAGGTCGGATTTCGGATTCGGCCGGATTGCTTCCCGACTTCGTCCGCAGCTACGCGACCACCGACCGTCCCGACGAGGTTACCTTCGACACGCAAAACCGCGTCACCGCATTCTCGGCGCCGTACGCGCGCTTCGGCTCGCATTCGAGCTACTCGATCGGCACCGCGCAGGTCGTCGAATCCGGGTTCGACGCCGAGACCGGGCTCGTGTGGGGCCGCTGGAGCGGCGGCGCCGCGCAGGTCACGCGCGCGGGCCAGAGCGACCAGATCTTCCTCGGCACCTCGAGCCTGCACTACATCTTCGCCGGCCAGCAGGCGGGCCCGGTTGCGCTGCCGCTCACCGGCACCGCCGCCTACGACGTGATCGGCTCGACCCGCCCCACCAACGGCGCGGGGCAGCTCGGAACGCTCAACTCGGCCACGCTCAACGCGAACTTCACCAATCGAACGATCGATACGGCCGTGATCATTGCGATCAACAACCAGACCTGGAACGGGAACGCCAGCAACGTGCCGATCTATCGCGATGCGTATTTCTCCGCATACAGCGGCGCGCCCATCGCCGGAGTGCCGAATCCGTCGCCGCTCAACATCAGTTGCTCGCCCAACTGCGGCGCGGGCGCCACGGGAAGCGTCGACGGCTTCTTCGCGGGTCCCAACGGCAACCGTGCCGGCATGATATACAACCTGGGCGGCAACCAGGGCGCCGTGGCATTCGGCCGCCGCGGCGGCTAGCGCTCGCGCCATCCCGGGCTTCCGGAGTCGTCCGGAAGCCCGGACACTTTGTGCCTAAATCGCGAATTCGCCTGAGGAATTCGCCTTCCGGCTCCTTGCTCGCCAAGTCCCGCTTGGAGTAGCATTCGCGGACAATCCCCAACGTCCCGTCACGCGCCCGTCGCGCAGATGAAGCCGGGCATTCCACTCTCGATGAACGGCGACACCATCCTCGAAACGCGCGGGCTCACGAAGGAGTTCAAGGGCTTCGTCGCCGTCGACAAGGTGGACCTTAAGGTCCAGCGCGGCGCCATCCACGCGCTGATCGGCCCCAACGGCGCGGGCAAGACCACCACTTTCAATCTCCTGACCAAGTTCCTGCAGCCCACCGCCGGGACGATCGTCTACAACGGGCACGACATCACGCGCGACCGGCCTTCGGACGTGGCGCGGCGCGGCGTGATCCGCTCGTTCCAGATCTCGGCCGTCTTCCCCAACCTCACCGTGCTGGAGAACGTGCGCATCGCGCTGCAGCGCGGCCTGGGGACGAGCTTCCATTTCTGGAAGCGCGAAAAGACGCTCGACGTGCTCAACGACCGCGCCATGGCGCTGCTCGAGAAAGTCGACCTCGTGAAGTTCTCGCGCATCCACGCGGGCGAGCTCGCCTACGGCCGCAAGCGCACGCTCGAGATCGCCACCACGCTCGCGATGGAGCCCGAGCTGATGCTCTTGGACGAGCCCACCGCGGGCATGGGGCACGAGGACGTCGACCGCATCAAGAACCTGATCAAGGAAGTGGCCGCCGGCCGCACGGTGCTCATGGTCGAGCACAACATGAGTGTGGTCTCGGGAATCTGCGACCGCATCACCGTGCTGCAGCGCGGCGCGGTGCTTGCCGAGGGCCCGTACGCCGAGGTCGCCGCCAATCCGCAGGTGATGGAGGCGTACATGGGGACCGCACATGCCTGAAGAGGTCCTGCGCGTCTCCAACGTCCACGCGTGGTACGGCGAGTCGCACGTGCTGCACGGCGTCGACTTGACCGTCCACAAGGGCGAAGTGGTGACGCTCCTCGGGCGCAACGGGGCGGGGCGCACCTCGACGCTGAAGTCGATCCTGGGACTCGTCGGACGGCGCACCGGCTCGATCGTCATCGACGGAATCGAGACCGTCACCTGGCCCACGTACAAGATCGCCCACCTCGGCATCGGCTATTGTCCGGAGGAGCGCGGCATCTTCTCCAGCCTCTCGGTGGAGGAGAACCTGACGCTGCCGCCGGAGATCGCCAAGGGCGGCATGAGCGTGGAGGAGATCTACGAGATGTTTCCCAACCTGCGCGAGCGCAGGAAGACCGCGCAGGGCACCAAGCTCTCGGGCGGCGAGCAGCAGATGCTCGCCATGGCGAGGATCCTGCGCACGGGTGCGAACCTGCTGCTGCTCGACGAGATCACCGAGGGGCTGGCGCCGGTCATCGTGCAGACGCTGGGCCGCATCATCATCAAGCTCAAGGAGCGCGGCTTCACCATCGTGCTCGTGGAACAGAATTTCCGGTTCGCCGCGCCGCTCGCGGACCGGCACTACGTGATGGAACACGGCAAGATCGCCGAATCGTTCCCCGCGGCCGAACTCGAAGCGAAGACCAACATGCTTCACGAGTACCTGGGTGTGTAGTTCATGGAAATCTCAAGAGGAGTGAATGCAATGAAACTGAAAATGAAAACGCTGGTTGCCGCCGCGGCCCTGGCGCTCACGGCCGGTGCGGCGCAGGCCCAGATCTCGGGCAACGTCGTGAAGATCGGGGTGATGAACGACCAATCCGGAACCTACGCGGACATCGCCGGCCCCGGTTCGACGCTCGCGGCGAAGATGGCGGTCGAGGATTTCAAGGCGAAGGAGAAGGGGCTCAACGTCGAAGTGGTCTTCGCCGACCACCAGAACAAGCCCGACGTCGGCTCGCAGATCGCCAGCAAGTGGTATGACAGCGATGGCGTCGACGTCATCGTCGACGTGCCCACTTCTTCGGTGGCGCTCGCCATCAACCAGATCACCAAGGACAAGGGCAAGGCCTTCCTCGTATCGGGCGCGGCCACTTCCGACCTGACCGGAAAGTCCTGCTCGCCCAACACCATCCACTGGACCTACGACACGTGGATGCTCGCCAACGGCACCGGCACGGCGATCGTGAAGACCGGCGGCACGACCTGGTTCTTCCTCACCGCGGACTACGCGTTCGGCCACGCGCTCGAGCGCGACACCGAGGCGGCGGTGCTCAAGGCCGGCGGCAAGGTGCTGGGCAAGGTGCGGCACCCGTTCCCGTCTTCCGACTTCTCGTCGTTCCTGCTGCAGGCGCAAGCGTCGAAGGCCAAGGTCATCGGGCTGGCCAACGCGGGCGCGGACACCACCAACGCCATCAAGCAGGCGTCGGAATTCGGCATCGTGAAGGGCGGCCAGAACCTCGCCGGTATGTTGGTGTTCTTGAGCGACGTGCACGGCCTGGGGCTGGACAAGGCGCAGGGGCTCATCTTCACCGAGTCCTGGTACTGGGACCTGAACGACCAGACGCGCGCGTGGACCAAGCGATTCGTCGCGCAGAACGGCGGCAAGTACCCGACGATGGTGCATGCGGGCGTGTACTCGGCGGTGCTGCATTACCTGAAGGCGGTCGCGGCGCTGAAGAGCGACGACGGCACGAAGGTCATCGCGAAGATGAAGGAGATGCCTACCGACGACATCCTCTTCGGTAAAGGCACGGTCCGTGCGGACGGCCGCAAGATCCATCCCGCGTATCTCGTGGAAGTGAAGAAGCCCTCCGAGTCGAAGGGTCCTTACGACTACTACACGGTCCGGGCGACCATTCCCGCGAATGAGGCGTTCCGCCCCATGGAGTCGGGAGATTGCCCGCTGGTGAAGAAGTCGTAGTAACCAAGGCGTAGAGCGATGTTCGACATTTCGATACCGGCGCTGTCGGGCCAGCTTCTCATCGGACTGATCAACGGGTCGTTCTACGCCCTCCTTTCGCTGGGGCTCGCGGTCATCTTCGGGCTCCTCAACATCATCAACTTCACGCACGGCGCGCAGTACATGATGGGTGCGTTCTGCGCTTACTTCCTGCTGAACAAGCTGGGGCTGGGCTACTGGTGGGCGCTCGCCATCGTGCCGCTCGCGGTGGGCGCAAGCGGTGTCGTCATCGAGCGCCTGATGCTCTCGCGCCTCTACAAGCTCGACCACCTCTACGGGCTCCTCCTCACCTTCGGCCTGGCCCTCATCATCGAGGGCGCCTTCCGCTTCCAGTTCGGCTCGGCGGGCCTGCCGTACGCGATGCCCGAAAGCCTCACCGGGGGCTTCGCCCTGGGCTTCATGTACCTGCCGGGATATCGCGCGTGGGTGATCGTCGCCTCGCTCGTCATCTGCCTGGGCACGTGGTTCCTGATCGAGCGCACCAAGCTGGGCGCCTACCTGCGCGCGGCCACCGAGAACCCGACGCTGGTGCAGGCCTTCGGCGTGAACGTGCCGCGCATGATCACGCTCACCTACGGCTTCGGAGTCGGCCTCGCCGCGCTCGCCGGTGTCTTCGCCGCGCCGATCTACCAGGTGAGCCCGCAGATGGGCTCCTCGCTCATCATCGTGGTGTTCGCCGTGGTGGTGATCGGCGGCATGGGCTCGATCCTGGGTTCGGTCATCACCGGCTTCGGCCTGGGGGTCATCGAGGGGCTCACGAAGTATTTCTATCCCGAGGCGTCGAACACCGTGATCTTCGTCATCATGGCGATCGTCCTCATGATCCGCCCGCAAGGGCTCTTCGGGCAGCGATGACCGACCACACCGAGGCCATCACCACCGCGCGCGACGAGGCCGGGGAGGCGCGTTACGACCGCACCGCGTTCCTCGTCATGCTGGCGATACTCGTCGTCGCCCCCGCGGTGGTCTATCCGGTGTTCCTGATGAAGGCGCTGTGCTTCGCGCTCTTCGCGTGCGCGTTCAACCTCCTCATCGGCTTCGGCGGCCTGCTTTCGTTCGGCCACGCGATGTTCCTCGGCACGGCGGGCTATCTCGCGGCGCATTCGGCCAAGGTATGGGGATTCCCGACCGAGCTTGCGATCCTCACGGGGATGGCGGCTTCCACCGTGCTCGGCGTGTTCGCGGGACTGCTCGCGATTCGCCGCCAGGGCATCTACTTCGCGATGATCACGCTGGCGCTCGCGCAGATGGTCTTCTTCTACGCGCTCCAAGCGCCCTTCACCGGCGGCGAGGACGGCATCCAGTCGGTGCCGCGCGGCAAGTTCCTCGGCATGGTCGATCTCACCAACAACACGGCGATGTACTACTTCGTCCTCGCGATCTTCACCCTGGGCTTCCTCCTCGTCTATCGCATCATCCATTCGCCCTTCGGCCAGGTGTTGAAGGCGATTCGCGACAACGAGCCGCGCGCCATCTCACTCGGATACCGCACCGATCGCTTCAAGCTGGCGGCGTTCGTGCTTTCCGCGGCTCTCGCGGGCCTCGCGGGGGCGACGAAGGCAATGGTGTTCCAGCTCGCCTCGCTCACCGACGTGCACTGGACCATGTCGGGCGAGGTCGTCCTGATGACGCTCCTCGGCGGCCTCGGGACGGTTTTCGGCCCGGTCGTGGGCGCCTTCGTCATCGCCTCGATGGAGCACTATCTCTCCGAGCTCGGCCAGTGGGTGATCATCGTCCAGGGAGTGATCTTCGTGGTCTGCGTGCTCGCGTTCCGCCGCGGGATCATGGGGGAACTCGAGGCTTGGCTGCGCGGCCGCCGCAAGTAGGGCTCGGGCGCAACCGCGCCAACTTCGCGCCGCTGACACCGGTCGCGTTCCTGCGGCGCTCGGCCGAGGTCTATCCCGGAAAGGTCGCCGTCATCCACGGCGATCGCGCCTATACCTATCGCGAGTTCGAGGAGCGTTGCCGCCGCCTCGCCTCGGTGCTCGCGGCGCGCGGCGTGGGCCGCGGCGACACGGTCGCGGTGATGGCGCCCAACGTGCCCGCGCTGCTCGAAGCGCACTACGCCGTGCCGGGGCTGGGCGCGGTGCTGAACGCGCTCAACTATCGCCTCGACGCGGCCGCCATCGCCTTCTGCCTCGAGCATGGCGAGGCCAGGGTCCTCATCACCGACCGCGAGTTTTCCGCGATCGTCTCCGCGGCGCTCGCGAAGGTGAAGCGCGAGATCTTCGTCGTCGACATCGACGAAGGAATCGGCGGCGAGAGGCTCGGAACGGTCGACTACGAGACGTGGATCGCCGAGGGCGATCCCGCCTTCGAGCTGCGCGCGCCGGAGGATGAGTGGGACTCGCTCGCGTTGCTCTACACCTCGGGCACGACGGGAGACCCGAAGGGTGTCGTGTACCACCACCGCGGCGCCTATCTCAACGCGCTGGGCAACGCGCTCACCTTCGGGCTCACGCCGCAGTCGGTCTACCTCTGGACGCTGCCGATGTTCCACTGCAGCGGCTGGACCTACACATGGGCGGTGACGGCGGCGGGCGGCACCCACGTATGCCTGCGCAAGGTCGACCCGGCGCTCATTTTTCCCGCCATCGAGAAGCATCGCGTGACGCACCTGTGCGGCGCGCCCATCGTGCTCAACATGCTGGTGCACGCGCCTGAAAATGTGAAGCGTCGCTTCAAACACCGCGTGGAAGTGGCAACCGGAGGCGCGGCGCCGCCCTCGGCGATCATCGAGGCGATGGAGTCGATGGGCTTTCGCGTGACGCACCTCTACGGCCTGACCGAGAGCTACGGCCCGGCGACCTTCTGCGCGTGGCAGGACGCCTGGGACGGACTCGATCTCAACGCGCGCTCGGTGCTGATGGCGCGCCAGGGCGTTCGCTACGCCACGCTCGACGGCATGCAGGTCGCCGATCCCGAGACGCATGCGCCGGTGCCGCGCGATGGCGCCACGCTGGGAGAAGTGATGCTGCGCGGCAACACCATCATGAAGGGCTACTTGAGGAACGAGCGCGCCACGAGCGAGGCGTTCCGCGAAGGCTGGTACCACACCGGCGACCTGGCGGTGTGGCACTCCGACGGCTACATCGAGGTGAAGGATCGCTCCAAGGACATCATCATCTCGGGCGGCGAGAACATCTCCTCGCTCGAGGTCGAGGAGTGCCTCTATCGCCATCCCAAGGTGATGGAGGCCGCCGTCGTTGCACGCCCGGATGAAAAGTGGGGCGAGACGCCGTGCGCCTTCGTGGTCCTCAAGCCCGGCGCCGGCGAGGTGTCGGCGGAGGAGATCATCGCCTGGTGCCGCGAGCATCTCGCGCGCTTCAAGGTGCCGCGCACCGTCGTCTTCGGCGAGCTGCCCAAGACCTCCACCGGGAAGATCCAGAAGTTCGTGCTGCGCGAGCGCGCCCGGGCGCTGTGAGTTAGAATTCAAACACTCGTTTGAATCCAATCCCGCCCGCTCTCCCATGAAGATCCTGGTGCCCGTGAAGCGCGTGGTCGACTTCAACGTGAAGGTCCGCGTGAAAGCGGACCAGACCGGAGTCGAGCTCGCCAACGTGAAGATGTCGATGAATCCCTTCGACGAGATCGCCGTCGAGGAGGCCTTGAAGCTGAAGGAGGCCGGCAAGGCCACCGAGGTGATCGCGGTGTCGGCGGGTATCACGGCGTGCCAGGAGACGCTTCGTACCGCGCTCGCGATGGGCGCGGATCGCGCGATCCTGGTCGAGACCGACGTCGAGCTGCAGCCGCTCGCCGTGGCGAAGCTCTTGAAGGCGCTGGTCGCGAAGGAAGGCGCGGGGATGGTGATCCTCGGCAAGCAGGCGATCGACGACGACGCGAACCAGACCGGGCAGATGCTCGCGGCACTCCTCGACTGGCCGCAGGGCACCTTCGCGAGCAAGGTCGAAATCGACGGTAGCGTGGCGCGCGTCACGCGCGAGATCGACGGCGGCCTCGAGACGGTCGAGATCAAGCTTCCCGCGGTCGTCACCACCGACCTGCGCTTGAACACGCCGCGCTACGCGACGCTGCCCAACATCATGAAGGCGAAGAAGAAGCCGCTCGACGTGGTCAAGCCCGATGCGCTTGGCGTGGACGTCGCGCCGCGCCTGAAGACATTGAAGGTTGCCGAGCCGGGCAAGCGCAAAGCAGGCGTCATGGTGAAGGACGTCGACGAGCTGGTGGGAAAACTCAAGAACGAGGCGAAAGTCCTATGACCGCGCTCGTCATTGCCGAACACGACAACGCGCATGTGCGCGGCGGAACCGCGAACGCGGTGACGGCCGCCTTGAAGATGGGCGGCGAGGTGCACATTCTGGTTGCCGGGCAGGGCGCGCGCGCCGCGGCCGACGCCGCGGCGAAGCTCGCGGGCGTGGCCAAGGTGCTGCACGCGGAAGGCGCGCACCTGGCGTCGGGCTCGCCCGAGAACCTCGCCGCCCTCGTAGTCCCGCTCGCTGCGACCTATTCGCACATCGTCGCCAGCGCCACGGCCTTCGGCAAGAACTTCATGCCGCGCGTGGCGGCGCTCCTCGACGTGGCCCAGGTCTCGGAGATCGTCGGGGTCGACTCGCCCGACACCTTCGTGCGCCCGATCTATGCGGGCAACGCTTTCGCGACGGTGCAGGCGCTGGACAAGGTGAAAGTCATCACGGTGCGCGCGACCGGATTCGACGCCGCGCCCGCGACCGGCTCCGCGCCGGTCGAGTCGCTGGCGCCGGGTGCGGACAAGGCGCAGTCGAAGCTGCTCTCGCAGGAGCTCACGAAGTCGGCGCGCCCCGAGCTCGCCGGCGCGCGCCGCATCGTCTCCGGCGGCCGCGGGCTCGGGAGCGGAGAGAACTTCAAGATGCTCGAGACACTCGCCGACAAGCTGGGAGCCGCGATCGGCGCCTCGCGCGCCGCGGTGGACTCGGGCTACTGCCCCAACGACTACCAGGTGGGCCAGACGGGCAAGATCGTCGCGCCCGAGCTCTACGTCGCGATCGGCATCTCAGGCGCGATCCAGCACCTGGCCGGGATGAAGGACAGCAAGGTGATCGTCGCGATCAACAAGGATCCCGAGGCGCCGATCTTCCAGGTTGCCGATTACGGGCTTGTGGGAGATCTATTCCAGATCGTTCCGGAATTGACCGCGAAAATCTGAAAGCGAGAGAAACGTGGGCGAATACGTGGCACCGTTGAAGGACATGCAGTTCGTGCTGAAGCACGTGGTGGGACTCGACCAGGTGAACCAGCTGCCCGGCTGGGAGGACGTCACCGAGGACGTGGTCGACGCGATCCTCGAGGAGGCGGGCAAGCTCGCCAGCGAAGTGCTCTCGCCGCTCAACTTCACCGGCGATCGCGCCGGCGCGAAGTGGAAGGACGGCGTGGTGACCACGCCGCCGGGCTTCAAGGAAGCCTATTGGCAATACGTGAACGCCGGCTGGGGCAACATCCTCTCGCCGACGAAATACGGCGGGCAGGGCCTGCCGCACCTGCTCGCCACCCCGATCGAGGAGATGTGGGGCGCGGCCAACCTCGCGTTCAAGCTCTGCCCGATGCTGACCCAGGGCGCCATCGAAGCGATCAGCCACGTCGGTCCCGAGCGGCTCCGCGACATGTTCCTGCCCAACATGGTCTCGGGGAAGTGGACCGGCACGATGAACCTGACCGAGCCGCAGGCCGGCAGCGACTTGTCGCTCGTGCGCACCAAGGCCACGCCACTGCCGGATGGCACGTACATGCTCAAGGGCCAGAAGATCTTCATCACCTACGGCGAGCACGACTACACCGAGAACATCGTGCACCTGGTGCTGGCGCGCATCGACGGCGCGCCGGAAGGCGTGAAGGGCATCTCGCTCTTCGCGGTGCCGAAATTCCACGTGAACGCCGACGGCTCGCTTGGCGCGCGCAACGACGTGAAGTGCGTCTCGATCGAACACAAGCTCGGCATCCACGCGAGCCCCACGGCGGTGATGGCCTACGGCGAGGGCGGCGGCGCGAAGGGCTACCTCGTGGGCGAAGCCCACCGCGGCCTCGAGTACATGTTCATCATGATGAACGCCGCGCGCCTCTCGGTGGGCCTCGAAGGAGTGGCGGTGGCCGAGCGCGCTTATCAAAGGGCGCTCGCCTGGTCTCGCGAGCGAATGCAGGGCAAGCCGGCCGGCGTGAAGGGCGCGAAGACCTCTCCGATCATCCAGCACCCCGATGTGAAGCGCATGCTGCTCACGATGAAGTCGACCACCGAAGCCATGCGCGCCCTGGCCTACTGGACTTCGGCGACGCTCGATCGCGCGCGCGTGCATCCCGACGAGAACGAGCGGCGCCGCGCGCAGGCGCTGGTCGACCTCCTCATCCCGGTGGTGAAGGGCTGGTCCACCGAGATGGGCATCGAAGTCGCCTCCCTCGGCATCCAGGTCCACGGCGGCATGGGCTTCATCGAGGAGACGGGTGCCGCGCAACACCTACGAGATGCGCGCATCACCACGATCTACGAGGGCACCACGGGAATCCAGGCGAACGACCTCGTCGGGCGCAAGATGGGGCGCGAGGAGGGCCGCACCGCGTTGGCACTCGCGACGGAGATCGAGAAGTCCGTGGCGCAGCTCCGCGCCTCGCCCCACGCGAGCTTGAAGTCCATCGGCGAATCGCTGGGCGCGGCGGCCGCGCGCCTGAAGGAAACCGTGCAGTGGGTCGCGAAGACCTATCCCACGAATCCCGCTGCGGTCGCGGCGGGCTCGTTCTACGTGCTGAAGATGATGGGCGTGGTCCTGGGCGGCTGGATGCTCGCGCAATCCGCCGAGATCGCCTCGCGCCGGCTCGCCGCCGGCGAGGGTGAGCCCGAATTCCTCAAGGCCAAGATCCTCACCGCGCGCTTCTTCGCCGACCACGTGCTGCCGCAGGCGGGGGCACTCGCCTCCGCGGTGACCGGCGGCGCGGACAGCGTGCTGTCGATGGAGGAGGCGGCGCTCTAGTCGGCGGTGGCCGAGGCGCGCGCGGGGGGCTTGTCGGAGAGCTCGTTGCGGTAACAGACGTGCGAGCGCCCGTCGTGATGGCAGAGCTCCTTCGCCGCGTACATCGCGCGGTCGGCATCGGCGAGCAGGCCGGCCGCGCCATCTCCGAAGCGGTACTCGGCCACGCCGCAGCTCACCGTCACCTTCTTCTCCTCGCCCGGGTTGATCTCGCAAGGCGTGGATTCGATCGCCTTGATGATGCGTTCCATCACCATCTTGAGCGCTCGGTTGCGGTGCAGGCCGACCACGAACTCGTCGCCGCCCCAGCGCGCCACCCAATCGCCCCGGCGCGTGTTCAATTGCAGCAGCGCGGCGACGTGGGAAATGCAGGCATCCCCCGCGCTGTGCCCGCTCACGTCGTTGATGGACTTGAAGTGGTTGATGTCGAAGAAGGCGAGCTGGAAAGACTGCAGGTCCCGCTCGGCGCGCGCCACCTCCTCGGCGAGGCGCTTCTCGCCGGCACGGCGGTTGTAGACGCCGGTCAAGTCGTCGGTGTCCGAGACCCTCTCCAGGCGGCTGATCGTCTCGTGGAGCTGGGAGAGGGTGTACTGCGTCCCCTCCATGAGGCGGCCGGCGCGGTCGGGGAAATGCACCGGCAGGTCGGGTATCTTGCGGCTGTCGATGTAGGTGCGCAGCGTCTCGGCGGTAAGGTCGATCGGGACCAGCAGCTCGCGCAGGAGCCACAGCGTGCCGAGAAAGCCCATGAAGCACGCCAGCACCAGCGCGGCAAGGATCGGATACATCGTCTCCAGGTCGGCACGCGCCACCAGCAGATAGACGATGAAAAGCACGAGCGGGATCATGCCGCCGACGAAGGCGGCGAGCGCGAACTTGCCGGCATAGCTGTCGCGCACCGGCCCCAGCCGCGCCAGCATGCGGTAAATCTTCATGCGCTCGAGCGCTGCCTCGCCCGGCTTGACCTTGCTCACCATTCCCGGTTCTCCTATCCCATGATTCTATCGCGCATCAGCCGATGGGATTGCGCAGCACGCCGATGCCCTCGATCTCGGTTTCCAGCAGGTCGCCCGGCTTCATGAATTCAGGGGGCGTGCGCGCGAACCCCACGCCCTCGGGCGTGCCGGTCGAGATGATGTCGCCCGCCTCGAGCGTCATCCCCGCCGAGAGCTCGGCGATGAGGCGCGGCAGCTTGAAGTAGAGGAACTTCGTATTCGAGTCCTGCTTGGTGACGCCGTTCACGCGGCAAGTC
>Ga0209131_1000682_pt1 | contig 24026 bp, 22 predicted proteins | sample GraSoi_2013_40cm_FD_185826 | JGI IMG/M metagenome (GOLD analysis project Ga0209131, IMG submission 185826) | Grasslands soil microbial communities from the Angelo Coastal Reserve, California, USA - Sample 9_17_2013_40cm (SPAdes) (version 2) | ecosystem: Environmental > Terrestrial > Soil >... | reverse complement strand
ACATGGAAATCATTTCCTACGTGCTGGACGGAGAACTCGAGCATCGCGATTCGCTCGGCAATGGATCCATCATCCGCCCGGGCGACGTGCAGCGCATGAGCGCCGGGCGCGGCGTATCGCACAGCGAGTTCAACCCCTCCAGGACGGCCGCGCTGCACTTCCTGCAGATCTGGATCATCCCCGAGGTCCGCGGCATCGAACCCGAGTACGAACAGCGCCACGTGAGCGCGGCCGAAAGACGTGGCCGGCTGCGCCTGGTGGCTTCGCCCGATGGCGCTGAAGAATCGCTCCGCATCCACCAGGACGCGCGAGTGTATGCCGGGCTGTTCGACGGAGCGGAAACCGCGGCGCTCGCGTTGGCTCCCGGCCGCCTGGGCTACGTGCACCTCGCACGCGGCGCCTTAAGCGTCAACGGGCAGGCGCTGCAGGCGGGCGATGGCGCCCAGTTGCAAGGGACGGAGGCGCTCGCCTTAAGCACGGCCAGCCAGGCGGAGGTCCTGGTATTCGACCTGCCGCAGGACTAGGGATGCTGTCACGATGATCCGCACGATCCAGATCCTGGTGCTCCTGTTCATCGTGATTGCGGCCGTCGGCGTGGCCGCGCGACGCCTGAAGATACCCGCGGCCATCCTGCTGGTCCTCGCGGGCATCGGCCTGGCCCTGATCCCGGGCCTGCCCGATGTCAGGCTGGCACCTGAAGTGGTGCTGCTGCTGGTCCTGCCGCCGATCATCTATTCCTCCGCGGTCGCCATGAGCTGGCGTGAATTTCGCGCCAACCTGCGCCCCATCTCGCTGCTGGCGGTCGGCTGCGTCGTGTTCACGACCGTGGCGGCCGCGGCATCGGCACACTGGATCCTCGGATTTTCCTGGCCGGTCGGCTTCGTGCTGGGCGCCATCGTCTCGCCGCCGGACGCGATGGCACCCTTATCGATCGCCCGCCGGCTGAAGCTGCCGAAACGCCTGCTGGTGATACTGGAGGGCGAAGGGCTCGCTAACGATGCGACAGCCCTGATCCTGTATCGCTTCGCCGTGGTGGCGGTGGGTGCCGGTGTGTTCTCGTTCAGCCAGGCGGCGGGTCTGTTTGCCGCGATCGTAGCCGGAGAGATTCTGTGGGGACTGGCCGTGGGCTGGGTGATGCTGCGGCTGCGCCGCTGGGTCCGCGACCCGCAGGTCGAGATCGTGCTGTCCATACTGACCCCGTTCATCGCCTATTGGGCGCCCCAGTATCTCGGTGGCTCGGGCGTCCTGGCCACCGTCACGGCCGGGTTGTATGTCAGCTGGAACGGGGTATTCCTGATCAGTGCGGCGACCCGCCTGCAGGGGATCTTTTTCTGGGATGTGCTGGTCTACCTGATCGAGGGCCTGGTGTTCCTGATCACCGGCTTGCAGGCGCGCACACTGGGCCGGGCCATGAGCGGATTCTCGTTCACCGACCTGGCCACTTCCGCGGCCGTGTTCAGCCTGGTCGTGATCCTGGCCCGCTTCATCTGGATCTTTCCCGCGACCTATCTGCCGCGCCGGCTCATTCCCGCCGTGGGGCGTCAGGATCCTGCACCTCCCTGGCAGTGGCCCTTCGCGCTGGCCTTCACTGGCGTGCGCGGCATCGTTTCGCTGGCCGCGGCGCTGGCCGTTCCGATTGCCGTGGGCAACGGCCAGCCCTTCCCCCACCGCGACCTGATTCTGTTCCTGACCTATTCCGTCATTGTCATCACTCTCGTCGGGCAGGGCCTGCTGCTGCCCGCGGTCATCAGGGCCCTCGGACTCGTCGATGCGGGTGAGCGCGAACAGCACGGCGAGCGGATGGAGGAGATTCAGGCCCGCCGGGTGGCCATTGAAGCGGCCATCGCGCGGCTCGAGGAGCTGGCCGCCGAACAGGAGCTGCCCGAGGAAGTCACGCAGGGCCTGCACACGCACTATCGGGGCCGGCTGCAGCACTTCGAACAGGAACACCGCCATGGCGAGGATCCACCGCAGGCCGCCGAAGTCCAGGACGACATCGAACTGCTGCTCATTGCCGCTGAGCGCGATTCCATCAACGCGCTGTACCGGAGTGGTGCGCTGAAGGATGAGGCGCGCCGGCGCATCGAAAAGGAGCTGGACCTGCGCCTGGCCCATCTCGCCAACCATTCGCACCGGCACTAGGGCTTCAGGCGCGCGCCACCTTCTGGTCGATGGCGCCAAAGATCGAGGCTCCGGCGGCGTCGAACATTTCAATGCGCACACGATCGCCGAAGCTCAGGAATGGCGTGCTCGGCGCGCCGGAGGCGATCGTTTCCAGCATGCGGGTCTCGGCCAGGCAGGAAGAACCGCGCGAGCGGTCCGTGTTGGAGACCGTGCCCGAACCGACGATCGTGCCGGCGCCGAGGCTGCGCGTGCGGGCGCAATGCGCGATCAGCGCCGGAAAATCAAAGGTCATGTCGACGCCCGCTTCGGGGGCGCCCAGCGGCCGGCCGTTGATGTGGCTGACGAGCGGCAGGCTGACTTTCCCGCCATCCCAGGCCGCACCGAGTTCGTCGCTCGTCACGGCGACGGGCGAGAAGGCCGTGGCCGGCTTGGATTGGTAGAAGCCGAAGCCCTTCGCAAGTTCCGGAGCCGTCAGGTGGCGCAACGTCCAGTCGTTGACCAACATGAGCAGGCGGATATCGCGCCGGCTGCGCACCTGTGCCGCAGCCGTGCCCATCGGCACGTCGCCTACGATCACCGCCACCTCGGCCTCCAGATCGATCCCCAGGTCCTCGGACTGAAACAACGCTTCATCCGTGGGCCCGAGAAAGGCGTCGGAGCCGCCCTGGTAGACCAGCGGATCGGTCCAGAATGAAGGCGGCAGGGTCGCGCCGCGCGCCTTGCGCACCAGTTCGACGTGATTCACGTAGGCCGAGCCGTCCACCCATTGATGGGCCCGCGGGAGCGGTGCGGCCACCCCACCCGAGCCCATCGGAAAAGCCTCGCCATGGCGGCCGGCGTTCAGATCGGCGGACATCTGCGCCAGGCGTGGGGACAGTTCTTCCCAGCGATCCAGCGCCTGCTGCAACGTCGCCGCAATTTCTGGAACCGGCACGCAGCGCGACAGATCCCGGCTCACGACCACCAGACGCCCATCGCGCCCTGCCTTGAGGCTGGCGAGCTTCACCTGGCCTTGCCCTTCCAGGAATCGACGTAGCCGCTCCATTCCACCGCCGTGGCCGCCGCACCGATCTCGAGCGCATCGCGGCAATCGATCATGACCGCGATCTCGTCCGTCGCCGGCTTCGGTTGCACCAGCATCCGCTCCAGCGCCTTGGGGTGCGGTCCGTGCGTGAACCCGCTGGGGTGGAAACTCAGCATGCCCGGGTGAATATTGTCGCGACTGAAGAAATCCCCGGCGTGGTAGAAGATCACTTCGTCGTAGTCGTCGTTGTTGTGGAAGAACGGCACCTTGATCGCCCCGGGATCGGTTTCGAAGGGACGCGGCACGAAAGTGCAGACCACAAAGCGGTGGGCCAGGAACGTCGTGTGGACCGAGGGCGGCAAATGGTAGCGGTGACTCATGACGGGCCTGAAATTCCGGACGTTGATGCGGCAGGCGCACAGATCCCCGTGCCAGCCGGTGGCGTCCAGTGGATTGAAGGGAAAAGTCGCCGTGGAGATCTGCCCGCGGCACTTGATGCGTACCTGCCATTCCTTCTCGGTTTGCTGTGCGCGAAAGGCGTCATCGATGGCCGGCACGTCGAGCATTGCCGCGTCGAACAGGGCATGCGGCCCGAGCAATCCCTTCTCGGGCAGCAGATAGGAGGAGTTGGTCGCCTCGATCAACAGCAGCGCAGCGCCGGCCGGACTTTCCAGCCGCCACAGGGTGCCACGCGGCAGCACGAGGTAATCGCCCGCGGCGAACTCCAGGTGTCCGAAGTCGCAGTACAGCTCACCCTGTCCGCGATGCACGAACAGCAGCTGATCGCCATCGGCGTTCCGCACCAGGTGATCCATGCTGGCGGCGAGCTCCCAGTAGCGCAGCTGGCAGTGGGCGTTTGAAAGAATCACGGGCGCCTGCCACGGCGTGCCCGGCGAGCGGCCCAGCTTGGCCAGATCAAAGGCGTGGGGCCGCAACGGGCCCTCGAAGTGGCTCCAGCCCGTCGGGGGATGACGATGATAGAAGAAACTCGCCGGTCCGAAGAAACCCTCCTTGCTCATCTCCCGCTCGTAGGTCCCCTTGGGCAGGTCAGCGTGCGCCTGCCGGCTCGCATTGCCGGCGACGCGCGGATACTGGATAAATTTTTTCATCAGCGATTCACTCCTCAACGTTCCGCGTCAGGCTGGCGCGCGGGGGCGGCGCGCTGGAAGGCCGCGATGGCATTGCAGGCCTGCTCGATGCGCGTGATGCGCGGAAAGAGCGCCGGATTAACGCCAAAGCGCCGTGCACTGGCGCACTGCGGCACCAGGCACACGTCCGCCACCGTGGGCGCTTCACCGATGCAGAAGCCGCCGCTCACGGGCTCCTGGCCCAGCAGTGCCTCGAAGGCGCCCAGGCCCCGGCCGATCCACTCGCGCAGCCAGCCTTGCAGTGCCGCATCATCGAGCCGCAACTCGCGTAGCAGGTAGCCCGTCACGCTCTGGTTCTGCAGCGGCTGCACATCGGCGATGAGGATTTGCGCCAGGGCGCGCGCACGCGCGCGCAGGCGCGCCGTGCGTGGCAGGAGCGGGGGATCGGGATGCGTCTCCTCGAGCCACTCGATGATCGCCATCGACTGCGTCAGCACGCCGTCGGTCGTCTCCAGCGCCGGGACCCGCGCCTGCGGATTGAGCGCGCGGTAGGCCGGGCTGAATTGCTGGCCACCGCCTTCGACCAGATGCACGGGAATATAGTCGTAACTCAGACCCTTGAGTTCGAGCGCAATGCGCACGCGGTAGGAAGCGGAGCTGCGCCAGTAATTATAGAGGCGCAGCGCGCTCACACCACACCGCGGCGGATCTGGTCCAGCTCGATCGACTCGAACAGGGCCTTGAAGTTGCCCTCACCGAACCCTTCGTTGCCCTTGCGCTGGATGATCTCGAAGAAGATCGGGCCAATCACATTGGCCGTGAAGATCTGCAGCAGGATGCCGTCCCGGGCGGAACCGTCGATCAGGATGCCCCGCCGCTGCAGCTCCGCGAGCTGCTCCTGATGGCCGGCGACGCGCGCGTCAACACCGTCATAGTAGGTATCGGGCGTGTCCTGGAACACCACGCCGCGCCCGCGCAGCCGGTCCACCGTGTCGTAGATGTCGGGCGTCGACAGGGCGATGTGCTGGATGCCCTCGCCGCGATACTCGCGCAGGTACTCCTCGATCTGCGACTTGTCATCCTGTGATTCGTTGATCGGAATGCGGATCTTCCCGCAGGGGCTGGTCATGGCGCGCGAGAACAGGCCGGTCTTCTTGCCCTCGATGTCGAAGTAGCGGATCTCGCGGAAGTTGAACAGCTTCTCGTAGAAGCCCGACCACAGGTTCATGTGACCGCGCGCCACGTTGTGGGTCAGGTGGTCGATGAGCTGCAGGCCGGTGCCCGCGGCGTCGGCCACCGGCCCGGTGGGCAGGAAATCGACGTCATAGATGCTGTTGGCCCCATACCGGTCCACCAGATAGATGAGGCTTCCGCCGATGCCCTTGATCGAGGGGATGTTCAGTTCCATCGGCCCTGCGCTCACCGGCCCCGCTTCGGCGCCCAGTTCCAGGGCGCGCTTGAAGGCGTAGGCGGCGTCCTTGACCCGAAAGCCCATGGCGCAGATCGAGCCGCCGTGGGCACGGGCAAACTGCTGGGCGAAGCTGTCAGGTTCGGCATTGATCAGGAAGTTGATGTCGCCCTGCCGGTGCAGCGTCACGTTCTTGGAGCGGTGCCGGGCCAGGGCGCGAAAGCCCATGCTCTCGAACAGCGTGCGCAGGGCCTGCGGGTCCGGTGCGGTGTATTCGACGAACTCGAAGCCATCGGTCCCCATCGGATTGTGTTGCGCGTTCATCGTCGCTCTCGCTTGCCTACCGGAGGTTCGCTACAGTAACGCAGGCGGCAGACAGGGGCCAACGGAGGGCGGGCGGCTCACGGCGAGCGCGCCACCGCTCCGCCCTTCCGGTCCAGGAACCGCGCGGTCGGCAAGGCGACCAGTGCGCAGACGAACAGCACGCCCACAGTGAGGTTGATCAGCAGGCTGTAATCATGGTGCAGCAGCAGCAGGCCGGCCACCCGGGGTCCCGTTGCCAGCCCCATCTTCGAGCAGAAGCCGCCGAGCACGGTCAGGCGGCCGTTGCGGTCCATCTGCGCGCACATGCCAAACAGGTACGGCACGACGAAGGCCCAGGCCGCCGAGGTGAGGCTGTTCGCGAGGGCGTAGACCGCCCCCACGGAGCTGTGCTGGAACGCCCAGGAGCCGGCCAGCGTTACCGCCATCGCGGCCAGCAGCGGCCAGAACCGGCCGATCCGGGTTCCCAGCACCACGCACAGCACCGCGCCCAGCACGCCAATCCAGGTGGCATAGCCCACCGCGTCGCTGGCGAAATCCGCGCCCAGCCCCGCCTGACGCGCGAGCCCAAAGACAAACGCGCCCAGTCCCATGTTCCCCGCCTGGAACAGGAACATCGCCGCGAGCGCGGCGATCACCAGCACCGGCGAGCGGCGTTCGACCGATTCGCGATGCGCCGCCACCGCCTGCGCATCGCGGGGTGGATAGGCCGGAATGAAGGGCAGCATCGCCAGCGCCACGGCGCTGAAGGCGGTGAGCGCCAGGAACAGCACGCCGGCGCCAAAGAGCGGCACCAGCTTCGGCAGCCACATCACGCCCAGTCCGCCGAGCCCGTACTGCACGACGAGCAGCATGCCGAAGGCGCGATCGGGGCTCTTCAGGCGCGCCATCACCGAGTAGCTCACGCCCACGAGCAGCCCGCCCAGCAGGCCATGGAAAAAACGTACCGTCGTCAGGAGCGTCGCGGCGTGCACGCTCATCGAACCCACATCGATCGCGATCAGGCCCATGAGCAACACGAGCGCTACCGGGCGCCAACGGATGTGCGTGACAATGAAGACCGCCAGCAGCGCGCCACACGCCGCCCCGTAGACGTTGGCGGCGGCGACGTTGCCCGCCTGGGCGGTGGAGAATCCCAGCCCGGTCACCAGTCCGTCGACGAGCGCGGACATGATGTTGACGTAGAAGAGTCCCGCGGTGGCCAGGAAGGCCAGCAGCGTGCTGGCGAGGAGTCCTTCCGGATTCAGGCGTGCCGTCGGCCCACTCATGGTTCGCAGAATCTCCGGATCCGGTTCGACTCGGCCGCGGCCGCAGCCCCGGTCTGTGCAGTCAGGCGGCCGGGCCTGCAACGCTCCCGCGGGTCACCACGCGGTCTGCGGCCAGCAGCACCTCCGGCGCGATGCCCGGCCGCTCGCCGATGCGATCGTACATGGGTCCGAAATCCGTATCGTAGCTGGCGCGGAACAGCTGCTCGAAGCTGTCGATCACGAAGTACATGCGCTGGAAACTGTCGATGCGGTAGTCCGTGCGCATCACGCGCTCGAGGTCGAAGGCGATGCGGTTCGGTTCCGGGCTGCCTACCGCGTAGGGCGTCTCGCCTTTCGACGACAGGATGCCGGCGCCGTAGGCGCGCAGGCCCGCGTCCGTACGCAGCAGGCCAAATTCCACCGTGTACCAGTACACACGCGCCAGCAGGTGCACCGCATTGTGCGCCCGCGCCTTGGTGCCGGCGGCGCCGTAGGCCTGCATGAAGCGGGCAAAGACCGGGTTCGCCAGCAGCGGCACGTGGCCAAAGAAATCGTGGAACAGGTCGGGCTCGGACAGGTAGTCAAGCTCGTGCGGCTCACGGATCCAAACCGAGACCGGAAAGCTCCGGGCCGCCAGATGCGCGAAGAACTGCTCCTCTGGAATCAATCCCGGCACGGCGACGATACGCCACCCGGTCGCCGGTCCGAGCAGCGCGTTGACTGCGCTGAAGCGCGGGATGTGATCCACCGCGATCCCGAGGCCGGCGAGGCCCGCGGCCACTTCGGGCGCCGCGTACTGCTCCAGCAACGTCCGCTGTCGCGTGAACAACGTGCGCCAGATGGCGTGCTCCGCAGCGCTGTAATCGTCCCAGCGCTGTTCGACCGTGTAATCGCCGGCGGCCTGGTCGTAGGCACCGCGCAATGCCAGCCGGCCGCGCGTGGGAGCCGTTGGAGTCCTGCCCATGGCCAACCCCTGTTACCTTGGAACCTGCGTCTATGTTAACCCGCCCGCGGGTGCAGCAGGTCAGGCGTCGAAAGGCGCGCGCAGCACGATCGTGTGGTCCCGATCGCTCCCGGTCGAGATCAGGTCCAGCGGCACACCGACGAGCTTCTCGACGCGCTTGAGGTAGGCGCGTGCCGCTGGCGGCAGGGCGTCAAATTCGCGCACGCCGGCGGTCGATTCGGACCAGCCGGGCATTTCCTCGTACACCGGCTCCACGTCGATCAGACCGTCGGCGAACGCCGGCGGCTCGGCGCTGAGAATCCCGCCGGCGCGATACCCGGTGCAGATGCGGATGGTATCCAGGCCATCGAGCACGTCGAGCTTGGTCATGCACAGGCCCGATACGCTCGAGTTGACCACCGTACGCCGCAGGGCCACGGCATCGAACCAGCCGCAGCGGCGGCGGCGCCCGGTGACCGAGCCGAACTCATGCCCGACGCGCGAAAAATGCTCGCCGTACTCGTCGAACAGTTCGGTCGGAAACGGTCCCGCACCGACGCGGGTGGCGTAGGCCTTCACGATCCCCAGCACATGGTCGAAATACAGCGGCCCAAGCCCGGTGCCGGTCGCCGCCCCGCCGGCGGTGGTATTGGACGAGGTGACGAACGGATAGGTGCCGACGTCGACATCGAGCATGGCGCCCTGTGCGCCCTCGAACAGCACGTTGGCCCCCGCGGTGCGCAGCCGCGCCAGGGTCCCGGTCACATCGAGAAGGAGCGGTCGCAGGCGTTCCGCGTAGCCCAGCATGGCATCGAGCGTGTCCTGGAAATCCACGGCAGGCAGGCTGAAGTAGCGCTGCAGCACGAAGTTATGAAAATCCAGCACTTCGCCCAGCTTGGCGGCGAAGCGCTCGCGCTGGAACAGGTCGGCGACGCGCACCGCGCGTCGCGCCACCTTGTCTTCGTAGGCCGGACCGATGCCGCGCCCGGTCGTGCCGATGGCATTGGCGCCCCGCGCGCCTTCGCGGGCCTGGTCCAGCGCGATGTGCGAGGGCAGGATCAGCGGACAGGACGGGGACAAGCGCAGCCGCTCGAACACCGGCACGCCCTTGTCCAGCAGCATCTGCGCTTCCCGGAACAGCGCCTCCAGTGAAATGACCACGCCGTTGCCGATCAGGCACTGGACCCCGGCCCGCATGATGCCCGAGGGAATCAGCGAGAGGATGGTCTTCTCCCCTGCGATGACCAGCGTGTGGCCGGCGTTGTGCCCGCCCTGGAAGCGGGCCACCGCGCTCGCCCGTTCGGTCAGCAGGTCGACGATCTTGCCCTTGCCCTCGTCGCCCCACTGGGTGCCGATCACTACGACGAAACGACCCATGATTCAGTGCCGTGCCGGGCTGTGCAGATATTTGTAGAACTCGCCTTCGGGCTGAATCACCAGGATGTCCCCTTCAAGACCCAGCGCCGTCCGGTAGGCCTGGAGGCTGCGATAGAACGCCGCAAATTCCGGATTTGCGCCGTAGGAGCGCGCGTACACGGCAGCCGCCTGCGCATCGCCTTCACCGCGGATACGCTGCGCGTCGCGGTTGGCGGCCGCGATAATCTCGGCGCGATTGCGGTCCGCCTCCGCGCGGATCCGTTCGGCGTCCGCCGCTCCTTCGGCGCGGACCTGCCGCGCCTGGGCGCTGTACGCCGACTGCATGGTCGCGTAGATGGCGTTCGCCGCTTCGTCGGTCGGGTCAATGCGCTGCACACGCGCATCGAGCAACTCCAGGCCCAGGTCCTTCGCCGCCACACCGAGGCGCGTCAAGACGCCCGCGGACAATCCGCCACGCTCCGCGCCGATGATGCGCGCCAGCGGCTGCTGCGCGTAGAGCGCCTTCAGCTCGCCGCGCAGGGCATCGGCCAGCCGCGCCGAGGCGAGCCGTTCATCGCCGGCGCTGGCGCGCAGGAAGGTGGCGACATCGCTCACCCGCCAGCTCAAGTCCACGTCCACCACCAGCGCCTGCTGCTCGGCGCTCGGGAAAGTCTCGCCCTGCAGGCGCTGTCCGATGGCGCGCCGTTCGACCCTTGCGATCCGGTCGAAGGGCAGGCACCAGTGCAGCCCTGGGGCGTAGGCTTCCGGTTGCGTCCTGCCCAGGCTGCTGCGTACCGCATATTCATTCTCGCTCACCGTAAACAGCGAGAGGCTCAGCAGCACCACCACGGCCACGGCGGCTGCGAGCAGCGGAACCCGGCCGCGTGTCCTCATCGCCGCTCCCCGCGGTCGCGACTGCGTTCATCGGGCGTCATGGCCTCGGGCCTTGCTGTCGTCGGGGCCGCGCTCACGCCTGAGCCGGTGCCCGCCGGCGCGACTCCCGTGACGCCGGTGGCGCGTTGCGCTCCGCCAGCGCCGAGCCGGTCAAACGGCGGCAACACCAGAGTGTTGCCGCCCTTGCCATCGATGATGAGCTTGCGGGACCGTGCCAGGATGGTTTCCATCGTCTCGATGTACAGGCGCGTGCGCGTGACCTCGGGCGCTCGTGCGTAGGCCACGACGAGTTGATCGAAACGCGCGGCGTCCCCTTCGGCCGTGCCTACGGTCAGCAGCTTGTAGCTCTGAGCATCCAGGCGCTGGCGCTGGGCCATGGCCTGCGCCGCCGGCAGGAGCTCGGCGGCGTACCCCTGCGCCTCGCGCGCCACCTTGTCCCGCTCTTCGCCGGCCTGCACCAGGTCGCGCTGCGCCGGCAACACGGCCTCGGGAACCTGCACATCGGTGAGCTCCACCGCCAGCACGCGCACGCCCGCAGCCATCCTGTCCAGCGGCTCCTGGAGCGAGGCGCGGATGGCATTCGTCAGCGGCGCGCGCGCGGCACCACCGAGCAGCTCTGTGACGCGCCGCCGGCCGATGAGCTCGCGCGCCGCCGCCTCGCCCAGCGAGCGCACGACGGCATCGCTGTCGCGCACCGCAAACAGCGCGGCGCGCGCGTCGGTGTACTGGTAGTGGATGCTGGCCGTGACATTGAGCAGGACCGCGTCGGCGGTGAGCATGTGCGACTGGAAATCGGCGCTGTTGATGCGATCGAGGTTGACGTTGGTGACCGTCTCGATCGGCCAGGGCAGGTGCCAGCCTGGGCCGCTCCCGCGCAACCCGGCGTAGGCACCGAAGCGCTGCAGCACTCCGCGTTCACCGTCGTTGACCTGGTAGAAACCGCTCGCCAGCCACAGTGCCAGCGCCATGCCCGCGGCGGCGGCATAAAATGGACCACGGTCGCGCGGTTTCGCCGACCAGCGCTGGCGCCAGCGGCGCAACCGGCCGCCGAGCGTGGCGGACGCAGGCCCGCCGCCGCGGCGCGGCGCGTTTCCCTGATCGTCACTGTTCTGGTTCCCGGCCATACTTGCTCTGTGGGTGCCCTGCTGCGCGGCGTGCCCGCCGCCGGGCCGCTGGATTCTAGGTAGGCCTAAGCGTGGGCACAAGGCAGCCCGGCCGCCAGCAGCGTGAGCTTGACACCGGGTTTGCGCGCAATCGCCGCCATGGCCAGCGGGGGCAATTCGATCAGCAGGCGCATCGCACCGTCCTTTTCGGTGCGCTCTTCCCGCACCGCCCCGCCGGCAAACAGGCGGGCGCGCAGCGCACCGGCCGCTGCCGGCAGGCGCAGCCAGCCGCGCTGCGCGCGCAACTCCAGGCGTTCGGTAATCGCCTCCTTGAGCAGTTCGATGCCGCGGGACTGCGCCGCGCTGATCCAGACCTGGCGCACCGCACCTGCGGCGTCGCGTTCGATGCGGGGTTCGAGATCCAGCCGATCGATCTTGTTGTAGACCAGCAGCTGGGGCAAGCCGCCGGCGCCGATCTCCGCGAGCACCGCATTGACCTGGTCCGCGTATTCATCGCGGCGCGCATCCGCCGCGTCGATCAGGTGCACGAGCAGCTGTGCGCTGCGCGCCTCCTGCAGTGTCGACTGAAACGCCGCCACCAGCTCGTGCGGCAGTTCGCGAATGAAGCCAACGGTGTCGGCCACGACGATGCCGGCACCGCCCGGCAGCGTGAGTTTGCGAACCGTGGGGTCGAGTGTGGCGAACAACTGGTCCGCGACGTAGGCGTCTGCACCAGTGAGCGCACGGAACAGCGTGGATTTGCCAGCATTGGTATAGCCCACCAGCGCCACGCCCGGCACCGGGATCTCGGCGCGCGCGCTGCGGCCCGTGTCGCGTTGCTGGCGGAGCCGGGCGAGTTTGCGCGTCAGCGAGCGCACCCGCGTGGCGAGCAGCCGGCGATCGGTCTCGAGCTGCGTCTCGCCCGGACCGCGCAGCCCGATGCCGCCCTTCTGCCGCTCAAGGTGGGTCCACCCGCGCACCAGCCGCGTCGACAGATGCTTGAGTTGCGCCAGCTCCACCTGAAGCTTGCCTTCGAAACTGCGCGCGCGCTGCGCGAAAATGTCGAGGATCAGCCCATTGCGGTCGAGCACGCGCCGTCCCGTGAGTTTTTCGAGATTGCGCTCCTGGCTGGGTGAGAGCGGATGATCGATGAGAATGACGTCGGCCGACTCGGCGGCGGCCACGGCACCGATCTCCTCGGCCTTGCCGCTGCCTACGAAATACCGGGAATCGGGCCGCTCGCGCCGGCCCGTCACGGTAGCGACGGGCGTGGCGCCGGCCGAACGCGCCAGCCGCTGGAACTCCTCCAGATCGGCCGCCCGCAGGGGCTCGCCGAGGCCTAAGCGCACGAGCACCGCGCGCTCCCCGCTGCGCGGTCGTTCAAACATGCCGCAGAACGCGAGCGCGCATTACTCTGGGGCGCTCTCCAGGCCATCGGCGCTCGGCAATTGCACGGCGCGCGCAGGGACCACGGTGGAAATCGCGTGCTTGTACACCATCTGGCTGACGGTGTTCTTCAGCAGCACCACGAATTGGTCAAAGGAATCGATCTGACCCTGCAGCTTGATGCCATTGACCAGATAGATGGAAACCGGAATGTGTTCCTTGCGCAGGGCGTTCAGGAAAGGGTCCTGAAGGGATTGGCCTTTGGCCATGTGCTGTTCTCCTTATTTTTCGGCGTCGAAGAGCGTTCCCGCGGGCCTGTCAGCTTGGGACGCCCCCGCATTCTAGCATCCGGGCGGGGCTCCGGCCATGAAAGCTGGGGTGCGCAGGGCCGCCAGAATGCGCTCAAATCCCGAATCTGCGGCAGGATCGAGCGGCTCGAAGGAGGAATCTCCCCGCAGCCAGCTCAGCTGCCGCTTCGCGAGCTGGCCGGTCGCCACCAGGGCCTGGCGGGTGGCTTCGGGCAGCGTGGTGCGGCCTGCACAGTGCGCCCAGAGCTGACGGTATCCGACCGCACGGATGGAGGGGAGTTCCGCGTGCAGGTCGCCGCGGCCGTACAACGCCATGACCTCGGCCAGCAGGCCTGCATCGAGCATCGCGGCCAGACGCTGCTCCAGCGCCCTAAGCTGCGCGGCCCGATCCGAGGGGATCAGTGCAAAGCGCAACCAGTGCACGCCCCCATCGGGCGCCGGCGTGGCGGCCTGCCATTCCGAGATAGGCCTGCCAGTGAGCCGGTACACCTCCAGTGCGCGCTGAATCCGCTGCGGATCGTTGCGGTGAATTTTGGCGGCCGCCCGCGGATCGATGAGCGCCAGCTCCGCGTGCAGCTGCGCCCAGCCCACCTGCACGGCCCGCGCCGCAATCTCGGCACGCAGCGGCGGCGAGCGCTCCGGCAGTTCGGCCATGCCGCGCAGCAGTGCGCGCAGGTACAGCAGCGTCCCGCCGACCAGGACCGGCACTCGCCCGCGCTGCTGGATCGCCGCGATCGCGGCGCGGGCGTCCCGCGCGAACTCGCCAGCCGAATAGCGCTCGGCCGGATCGCGGATATCAATGAGGTGGTGCGGCACTCTGGCGCGGATCGCCGCCGACGGCTTGGCGGTGCCGATGTCCATGCCGCGAAACACCTGTGCAGAATCCACGCTGACGATCTCGATCGGCACCTGCTCTGCCAGGCGCAGGGCCCAATCGCTCTTGCCGCTCCCGGTGGGCCCGGTGAGCACCAGCGCCGTGCGCCGCGCTCCCCGGTTCATCGGCCGCGCAGAAACAGCCGGTCGAGTTCCGCCAGCGAGAGTTGCGCCCAGGTCGGGCGGCCGTGATTGCACTGGCCGGAGCGCTCGGTGGCTTCCATCTGCCGCAGCAGCGCATCCATTTCCGGCAGGCTGAGCCGCCGATGGGCGTGAATGGCACTGCGGCAGGCGAGCGTCCCCAGTACGCGATGCGCTGCGCCGTCCAGATGGTGCGCTCCACGCTCGCCGGCCAGGTCGCGCAGGACTTCGCCCAGGAGCGCGGGCAGGTCGGCCCCCGCGAGCATTGCCGGCACCGCCCGCACGGCCAGCTGCGTGGGCGAGAGCCGATCGAGCTCGAAGCCCAAGCGGGTGAAGTCTCCGGCGGCGGCCAGGAGCGTATCGATCTCATGCTCGGTGGCATTGAGGGCCATCGGCTCCAGCAGGCGCTGCGCGGCCGGTGCGCCGGCCGCGTGCTGCGCCTTGAAGCTCTCGTACAGCACCCGCTCGTGCGCCCCGTGCATGTCGACCAGCACCAGTCCGGCGCGATTCTGGGCCAGCACGAACAGACCGTGGAGTTGCGCGATGGCGGTGCCGAGCGGACGCTCATCCGCCGCTGCCGCCGCCGCGGCGCCGGCAGCGGGCGTGGGCTCGCTCACGCGCAGCGCTTCGGCCGCCCCAAAGACACTGCGCGACCAGGCCGCGGCGCCCTGCGGCGCATCGAAGTGGAAGCGGCGTGAGTGAGCCTGCGGCGCGGCGCCAACTTGCACCGCAGGGGCTGGCCTGATACCGGCCGCACTCGCGGCGAGCGCGCGTTCCACCGCGCGAAACACATAGTCATGCACCGCACGGCTGTCCCTGAAGCGCAGCTCCAGCTTGGCCGGGTGGGCGTTGACATCGACGAGCCGCGGATCGAGCCGCAGGTCGAGCACGTAGGCCGGGTGCCGGCCGTGATAGAGCACGTCACGGTAGCCGAGGCGAGCGGCGCTGCCGAGCAGCCGATCGCGCACCGCACGGCCGTTGACGAACCAGAATTGCCCGTCGCTGTTGGCGCGCGCCGCGGTCGGGAGCCCGAGCCAGCCGCTGAGTTGCATGGCACCGTCCTGCAGCACCGGCAGGCAGTGCGCCAGGAAATCGGCCCCGAGCAAGCGCGCCACGCGTTCATCGCGGCCGGCCGCATCGTGCGCGGCGGGCAGTTCCAGGCTCTGCCGGCCGTTGTGGCGCAGCCGGATGGCCACGGCCGGGGCCGCCAGCGCCAGGCGCTCGACCGTGCGGAGGATGTGTCCGAATTCGGTGGGCTCGGTGCGCACAAATTTGCGGCGCGCGGGCACGTTGTAGAACAGCTCGCGCACCTCCACGGTCGTCCCCGGCGGATGCGACGCCGGCTGTGGCTTGCCCGCCTCCCCGCCCTCGATCTTAAGCTCCGTGCCGGCCTGGGCTTCGGCCGTGCGGCTGCAGATGCGCAGCCGCGCCACTGCGCCCATGGAGGGCAGCGCCTCACCGCGGAATCCGAGACTGGCCACGGCCTCGAGATCCTCCAGCGTGGCGATCTTGCTGGTGGCGTGCCGCTGCAGCGCCAGCGGCAACTCTGCGGCCGCGATGCCCACGCCGTCGTCACGCACGCGGATCAGGCCCAGCCCGCCCTGCTCGATCTCGATCTCGACGCGCCGTGCACCGGCGTCCAGCGCATTTTCGAGCAGTTCCTTGACGACCGAAGCCGGACGCTCGATCACCTCGCCGGCGGCGATCTGGTCGATAAGGGTGGCGGACAGTAGGCGGATCGGCATGCGCGCGAGCCCCTGAGAAAGGCTGGCCGCGCAGTCTACACGCCGGAGTCGTCCAGGACAGCAGCCGCAATACTCGGGGCGCGGGCGTAGCGCGTGCCGTCGGGCGGATGGCGCTGGAAATAGGTCACGACGCCCGCCTCGATCGCGCTCGCGAGGCGCTCCTGGTAGGCGCGGCTCGCGAGGTTCCGTTCCTCGGCCGGATTGGAGATGTACGCCGTCTCGATCAGCATCGAGGGCGCATCGGGCGACTTGAGCACCATGAAGCCCGCGTGCTGCACGATCCGCTTGCGTATGGCGCCGACCCGGTCAAGCGCCGCCAGCACCTCGTCAGCCGCCTCGACGCTGGCGCCCATGATCTGGGACTGCGCGGCATCGACCAGGACTGAGGCCAGGCTTGCATTCACACTCGCCAGCGAAACCCCGCCCTTCATCACGGCGGTGTTTTCCCGATCGGCCAGCCAGCGCGCCGCCTCGCTCGAAGCTCCGCGATCCGACAGCGTGTAGACAGACGCCCCGCTGATCGCGCGATTGCGAACCGCATCGGCGTGGATGGATACGAACAGGTCCGCATTCGCAGCGCGAGCCCGTTCGGTGCGCTCGCGCAGATCGATGAGGCGGTCGGAATCCCGCGTCAGCACGGCGCGCATCCCGGGACGATTGTTGATGCGCGCGGCGAGCGCCCGGGCAATCGCCAGCGTCACATCTTTCTCGTGCGTGCCTCCAGGGCCCGAGGCGCCCGGATCCTCACCGCCGTGCCCCGCATCGATGGCAACGACGATGTCGCGATCCGCGCCCGCCGGGGCGTGTGCCGGCGCCACGACCCGCACCGTCGGCGCCACCCGGAGCGTTACGGGGAGCGCTACTGGGGGCGCGACTGGGGCCATCGCGGCGAGCGGCGCAGCGGCCTCGCCCAGGCTGATCTGCAGCTGGTAGCCGGTCGCCATCTGAACCATGGCGAGCCGCGGCGCCGTGGCCGGCGCGCCGCGCAACTCGAGGACCAGGCGGTAATCGTTGCGCGCGCGCGCAGCGCCCCGGAGCGCGGCCACCAGCCCTCTGGCTGCGGGCAGGCGCAGCGCCTGAGCGCTGCGGGTGCCGGGCAGGTCAATGACGATCCGGCGAGGCGCGTTAAGTGTGAATACGTCCGGGCGCACCGGCGCAGACAGTCCCAGGTTCAATGTGAGCCTGGAGGCATCCGCGTCGAGGGCCGCGGTCTGCAGCAGGGCAGCGGCGAGGCCCGCGACCGGCAGGGCCACCGCCACCAGAGCGGCGAGTCCTACGCGGATCGGGATGCGGTAGCGGAACATTTCGAGTGCCTGATGCCTCCTACGGCCCGCACTCTATGACGTGGCAAGAATTTATTCAATGCTAATCATGGGCCTAGAGAATTAAACTCGATTCATTTCCGCAAGCGCAGCATGGCTGCGCAGCGCGTGCAGCCAGGCGGTCCCGGCCACGCTCGCCGCCTCCAGGCGCGCGCGGCGGCCCGCACCGACGATCGAGAGCGCCACCTTTAGGTCTGCCGGCGGAAGGGCCCCGGCGACGCGCTCCGGCCACTCGATCAGGAACAGGGCGCCCGGCGTCAACTCTTCCCGCCAGCCGAGCATGGCCAGATCTTCGGCGCCCTCCAGGCGATACAGGTCCAGGTGGAACACGCGCAGCCCCGCCGACTCATAGGATTCGAGCAGGGTGTAGCTCGGACTGCGCACCACCCCGGTCACACCAAGGGCCCGCAGCAACCCGCGCGCCAGTGTCGTCTTGCCCGCCCCCAACTCGCCCTGCAGATACACGATCATGGCGCCTGCCGATGCGCGGGGCCTGTAGCTGGCGAGTGCGGCGCCCAGCTTTTCCGTGTGCTCGCTGCCCGGCAGCGAGAGCTCCAGGCTCACGGCCCAGGTCCCGCTTCGGGAAGCATGGTGGAGGCCGCGCTGCCGCCGTTGACCCAGCGCGACAGGCGCCCCGCCACGTCCAGAGCGAGGAGGCTCCGTCCACCCTGGCGCGCCAGGTCGTCCCCGGCGAGTGCGTGGGCCACGACGCCCGCCCGCGCGGCAAGCCAGGGATCGCGGCATTGGCCGAGGATGGCGGCGATCGCGCCCGTCAGGACGTCACCCATTCCCGGCGCCGCCATTCCGGGGTTGCCGTAAGGGCAGATCGCACTGACACGACCTAAGGCACCGATCAGGGTACCCGCTCCCTTGAGGACGACGACGGCGCCGGTACGCTCGACCAACCGCCGGAGCGATTCCAGCCGGTCTGCCTGGATCGCCTCGGAACCCACGTCCAGCAGGCGTCCGGCCTCTCCCGGATGAGGCGTCATGATCGCGCCCTGGGGCGGGCTTTGCCGCGCCGCGGCCAGCAGATTCAGTGCGTCCGCGTCCAGCACCAGCGGCTTGCCGCTGGCCAGGGCGGCATCGAGCATGGCGCGCGCCCAGGCGCCGGTGCCCAACCCGGGACCGATTGCGACCACGGTCGCGGCGGCCAGCGGCGCGTTGAGCGCGCTGGCGGCGTCGGCCGCAAAGCAGATCAGCTCCGGCCGGTCCGCGACGATCGCCGCCACGTTTTCGGCCGCGGTGGCGACACTCACGAGTCCCGCGCCACAGCGCAGGCAGGCCTCTCCGGCCAGACGCGCCGCGCCCGCCATCCCCGGCGCACCGGCGATCAGCAGGACGCGGCCAAAGTCTCCCTTGTGCGCTGAACGCCCCCGGGCGGGCAAGGCGAGCGCGACGTCGCTCTGATCCAGGCATTCCAGCACCGGCGGTGCCGTCGCGGCCGCAGGCGCGGGCAACTGCAGATCGTCGCAATACAGGCGCCCCACGAACTCAGGACCATCGCCCAGATAAAGTCCAACCTTCGGAGCAACAAAGGTGATGGTGGCCTCCGCCCTCACCGCCTCGCCCAGGGCTTTACCGCTATCGCCGTCGAGTCCGGAAGGCAGATCCAGAGCGAGGATGGGCCGGCCCGCCGCATTGAGCGCCCGGATGGCCGCCAGGAATTCCGCCCGGGCTGCGGCGCGCAAGCCGGTACCCAGCAGCGCGTCGACCAGCACCTCGGATTGCTCCAGCGCCGCGGCAGTGAAGACATGCGCCCGGGCCCCGTCCGCCAGATATTCTTCGGCGGCGCGCCGGGCATCCCCACTGAGCCGGTCGGGTGCCACCACCGCGAGCAGCTGGACCTCAAGTCCGGCCGCGCGCGCCAGGCGTGCCAGCACGTAGCCGTCGCCGCCGTTATTGCCGCCGCCGGTGGCGATGGCAATTCGCCGCACGCTCGGCCAGCGCTCGCGCAGCACGCGTAACGCCGCGGCGCCCGCACGATTCATCAGGGTGTAGCCGGGCACGCCGAGCTCATGGATCGCCCGCTCATCGAAGGCGCGCACCTGTGCGACCGAGTACAGTCCGCGAGCCTGGCTCATCGGGCCATTATACTGGCGAGCGTATATGCCGAGGCCGACTCCTGCCGCAGCGCGCGATCTGGGCGCCGTCCGTGCGCAACTCGCCACGCGCGCGCGCGCGCTTGGATTTTCCGGCATCGGCGTCGCCGGAGTTTCGCTGCGCGAGGACGAAGGCCATCTCGCGCAGTGGCTCGAGGCCGGGCGTCACGGCCAGATGCACTACATGGCTCGCCACGGTGAGCGCCGCAGCCGTCCGGAACAGCTCCTGCCGGGCACGGTGCGCGTCGTGAGCGCGCGCCTGGATTACTGGCCTCCTGCGGCGCGCGCCGCCGAGGAGGTGCTGGGGGACCCGCGGCTCGGGTATGTGTCGCGCTACGCGCTGGGCCGCGACTACCACCGGCTCATGCGCAAGGCGCTGCAGCAGCTGGCGGACTTTCTGGCCACGCTGGCCGGGCCGCACGGCCATCGCGTCTACACCGACAGCGCGCCGGTGCTGGAAAAAGCCCTGGCGCGCAACGCCGGGCTGGGCTGGATCGGCAAGCACACCAACCTGATCGCGCGCGATGCGGGCTCCTATTTCTTCCTCGGCGAAATCTACACCGACCTGGAACTCCCGCTCGACGAGCCCGCCAGTGCGCATTGCGGGACCTGCACCGCGTGCATGCCCGCCTGCCCGACCGGTGCCATTGTCGCGCCCTGGCAGCTCGACGCGCGGCGCTGCATTTCCTACCTCACGATCGAACTGCACGGCCCGATTCCCGAACCGCTCCGACCCGCCCTCGGCAACCGGATTTACGGCTGCGATGACTGCCAGCTGGTGTGCCCCTGGAACAGGTATGCCAGCGCGGCGGCGCACCCGGATTTCAAGGTACGCCATGGACTCGACGCACCGCGCCTCAGTGAACTGTTTGGCTGGAGCGCGGCGCAGTTCGATCAGCGCATGCGTGGCTCGGCGATATTCCGGATCGGCTATGCGCGTTGGTTGCGCAACATTGCCGTCGCGTTGGGCAACGCGCCCGGCGAGGAGGAAGTGCTGGCCGCCCTCGAGGCGCGGCGCGATGATCCTTCCGAGCTGGTGCGCGAACACGTGCGCTGGGCCCTTGGGCGCCACGGGCGCGCCGCAGGCTAGTGCACGCCGCGCGTCAGCGCAGCAGGGCCAGGCGCAGGTTGTCGATCAGCCGCGCCTTGCCCAGGCGCACCGCGGTCAGCACCACCAGCTCGCGCGAGCCCGCACGCGGGGCCTGCAGGTCCGCCGCGTCACGCACGGCAAAATAGTCGGGGCGGAGCCCCGCCACCGCGAGGGCCTGCCAGCCGGCGCTCTCGATGCCCATGAAATCGCGGTCGCCGGCCTCGAGCCGCTCCACGGCCGCGCGCAGCGCTTTGTGGATCGCCGGGGCAATGGTGCGATCGGCAAGCGAGAGAAAACGGTTGCGCGAGCTCAGGGCGAGGCCATCGGGTGCGCGCACGGTCGGCGCGCCGACGACCTCCACGGGCAGCAGCAGATCGCTGGTCATGCGCCGGATGATGAGGAACTGCTGGTAATCCTTTTCGCCGAACACCGCGACATCCGGCGTCACGATGTTGAATAGCTTTGCAACCACGGTTGCCACGCCGGCGAAATGGCCAGGGCGGAACTGGCCGCACAGGATGCCGGAAAGTCCACGCACTGTGATCACGGTGGGCTGGGCGCCGCCATCGGGGTAGATCTCGGTGACCGGAGGCGCAAACAGCAGATCGCAGTGCGCCTCGCGCAGCAGCCGCTCATCCTCGTCCAGGGTGCGCGGATAGGCCGCAAAGTCTTCGGCCGGCCCGAACTGCATCGGGTTCACAAAGACGCTGGCGATGACGCGATCGGCGCGGCTGCGCGCCGCGGCCAGCAGGCTCAGGTGGCCGGCGTGGAGATTGCCCATGGTCGGCACCAGGGCCACGCGGCTTCCGGCCGCGCGCCAGGCGCGCACGCACTCGCGCACGGCAGCGACGGTGGTCACGACCTCCATGATCGCCCGCGCCTCAGAAACAATGTTCCGGTGCCGGATAAGCCCGCGTGCGCACCGCTTCCACGTAGCGCGCGACTGCAGCGCTGCAGTCCGCCGCCCCCGTCATGAAATTGCGCACGAAGCGCGGTTTGCGCCCTGCGGTGACGTCGAGAATGTCGTACAGGACGAGGATCTGGCCGTCCGTGTCGGGGCCGGCGCCGATGCCGATGACCGGCACCTGCACGCCCTGCGTGATGTCGCGGCCGAGCGAGGCCGGAATGCATTCGAGCAGCAACAGATCGGCGCCCGCCGCCTCCAGCGCGCGCGCCTCGGCCAGCATGCGCACCGCGCCCTCGCGCTCGCGCCCCTGGACGCGAAACCCCCCGGTCTTGTGCACCGACTGGGGCTTGAGCCCCAAGTGTGCACACACGGCGATATCGTGGCGCGCCAGGTGCTCGACGATCTCCAGCTGTGAACCACCGCTCTCGAGCTTGATCATGCGCGCGCCACCTTCCTGCATCAGCCGCACGCTGTTGGTGAGCGCATGCTCGCGCGAGGTGTAGCTCATAAAGGGCATGTCGGCCACCAGGAAGGCGCGCCGCAGGCCGCGCCCGACCGCGGCGCAGTGGTACACCATCTGGTCCATCGTCACGGGCACGGTCGTGTCATGGCCCTGGATCACCATGCCGAGCGAATCGCCGACCAGCACCAGATCAACGCCGGCGGCCTCGACGAGGGCGGCGAAGCTGGCGTCGTAGGCGGTGACGCAGGCGATCTTGTCGCCCGCCGCTCGCATCTGGCCCAGCGTGTTCAGCGTCACCGGCTGCTGCTCGGAATTGCGCTGCTGCAGTTGCGTATACATGGGGTGGGGAGGATGACGGACTGCGGCCTGACAAGCAACCCGCGGTCCTGCACTCCTTCAGATCGCGCGGTTGCGCAGCGGGTTGTAGTAGTGTCTTCCGCGCCGCATGCGCCTGATTGCCGCCAGCAGTTCCTGGTAGTCCGGTTCGTTGTGCAGCGGATCGATGGCGCCGGCGTTGACGATCAGGAGTGGCGCGCCATCGTACTCATGAAAAAATCGCGCGTAGGCATCGTTGAGCCGCTCCAGGTAGGAGCGCTCGATGTAATGCTCGTAGCGAATGCCGCGCCGGTTGATCCGGTCGAGCAGCACATCCACCGGGGCCTGCAGGTAGATCACCAGGTCCGCCTTGGGCACTTCGAGCGCAAGTCGCGAGTGCACCTGTTCGTAGAGGCGGAACTCCTCCTCGTCGAGCGTGAGGCGCGCGAACAGGCGATCCTTGTCGAACAGATAATCGGCGACGCGTACCGGCGCGAACAGGTCCTGCTGGCGGAGCGCGGCGAGCTGCTGCGCGCGCTGAAACAGGAAGTAAAGCTGCGCCGGCAGCGCACCCGCGCGCGGATTGCGATAGAAGCGCTCGAGAAAGGGATTCTGGTCGGCGTGCTCGAGAAGCGCTTCGGCGCCCAGGCTGTCGGCAATCCGCGTGGCGAGGCTGGTCTTGCCGACTCCGATCGGCCCCTCGAGCGCGATGAAGCGGTGTCCGCCCGACTTGCCCGCGGCGAGCGTGCCGGCCGCGGGGCTCACGCGATCCTCCACAGGCCCGTGGCCGGAAGTCCCGCCGCCAGCTCCGCCACCCGCCCGAGCCCGGGTATCAGCAGGTCCGGGGCGATCTCGCACCAGGGCTGCAGCACGAAGTTACGCTCCGCGATGCCCGCATGCGGCAGCGTAAGCTCCGCATCGCTCCGCCGCTCATCGGCGTAGGCCAGCAGATCCAGGTCGATCACCCGTGGGCCCCAGCGCTCAGTCGAACTCTCCCGGCCCAGCTCCTTCTCGAGATCGCGCAGTGCCGCGTGCAGGCGCGGCGCTTCGAGCTGCGTAAGGACACCGGCCACGGCGTTGCAATAGTCCGGTTGCACCACCGGGCCCATCGGCACCGATCCGTAGAGCGACGAGCGGCACTCCAGCCGACTCTGTGGAAGCGCGGCGAGGCGGCCCAGGGCGGCGCGGACGCGCGCGGGTGGATCATCCAGATTGCTCCCGATACCCACATAGGCGGGGAACCAGCGCAACGGCGGACCCGGTATCAGGCCCCACCGCGCGATCGGCGCCGGCGGCGGCGCCCGGGCGGCGCCGTGCCGGTGCCGGTTCCCGCCCCGGCGCTCGCGCCACCGCGAGCCGTGGGCGCGGCCGCCACCATCTGTTCGCGCTCATCAGGACTGGCGGCCTGCAAGGCCGTCCACCATTGCGCAGTCTCGGGCACCGCCAGCCCCAGCGTGCCCCGGAGCGACAGCAGATCGTAGGCGGCGCGGAACCGCGGTTGCTCGAGCAATCGCAGCGCACGCCGCCCACGCGGACCCTCGAGCCGCGGTTGCAGGGCATACATCTCGCGCACGCCGAGGGCGACTCGCCGCGGTATGGTCACCCGCTGCTGCGCCTCGCGCAACGCGCGATCGCAGGCCTCGAGTATCGCCCGCGGCTCATGCCAGCTGGCGGGCGGGAGAGCTTCGATCGCCGCCGCGATCGGGCCATACAGCAGCAGCGCAAACAGAAAAGTCGGTGTGACCGGCTTGTCCTCGGCGACGCGCAGGTCCGTATTGCGCAGGCCCTGCACCAGCAGCTGCTCGACGAGGCTTCCCGGATGCTGTTCCAGGTAACGGTCGACCGCCGGAAACAGCGCCGCGAACA
>Ga0209131_1000680_pt1 | contig 24060 bp, 23 predicted proteins | sample GraSoi_2013_40cm_FD_185826 | JGI IMG/M metagenome (GOLD analysis project Ga0209131, IMG submission 185826) | Grasslands soil microbial communities from the Angelo Coastal Reserve, California, USA - Sample 9_17_2013_40cm (SPAdes) (version 2) | ecosystem: Environmental > Terrestrial > Soil >... | reverse complement strand
GACCGCGCCATGGTCGATTCGATCGCCAAGATCGGACGAGTGCTGGGTATCCCGACGATCGCCGAATGGGTGGAGAACGACGAGACCCTGCGGGAGCTGACGCTTCTCGGCATCGACTACGCGCAGGGGTACGGCGTCGCAAATCCGCGGCGGGTCGGTTAGCTCCAGATCGGTTGAAGAACGACGCCACGCGGTGCAAAATAGCGGCGCGCGGCGCCCGTGCCGGGCCTGTGCCTACGTGGACCAAAAAAAGGGAGGTACATGGGAATTCATCGTTTCCTTGCAGGGGTGGCGATCTGCGCCGTTTCCGCGCTGGCCGGGTGTGCCGGGTATACCCCGAGCATCCTACCGAACGAAAAACCCACCGGGCAGGAGGCCTATCTTTACGGGCGCTTTTATATCGAAGCGCCGGCCTCGAGACTGGCACTGGACGGCCATCAGACCATGGGTTTCGTCATCAAATGCGCGAGCGGCGAGACGTACACGTTGCGGTTCTCCACCGAGAACGCGCTCCAGGTCATCAGGATTGCGCCCTCGACGTGTTCGCTCACCGAGTTTATCTATACGAATTCCGACGGGCAAGTGAGATCCAGGAAACCGGCGCCGGAAAAACTCATGCGCGATGCCCGGTTCGATGCCGGCAAGGCCTATTACCTCGGGGATTTCTACGCGGAGACGACGACCTCGGTTATAGGTAGAACCATATCGCGGAATTGGAACGTCAAGACGGTGCGGAACGATTACAGAAATACCAGCACGGCCTTGAAGGCCGCCTATCCCAATATGTCCGCGCTTCCCACGGAAGACCGCATGATCGGCAAGTAGCGGCCCAGCCTGCGCCGGAGTCTTGAGAGCGGATGGTGAAGAGATGAGCGGGAAACAAGATCCGGGCGGCATCACGCGAAGGGAATTCTTCGAAATCGGAGCGGCCGGCGCAGCGGTCGTCGCTGCCGGTCCCGCGCTCGCCCAGCAGCCGCCTCGCGCGAGAGGGCCGCGCGTGTGGCTCGACCTGGACCAGAAGGAGCTCGACGACGCCTACGACCAGAGCGTCTACGCGCCCAACCAGCCGCAGATCACCGGGCGCTATGCGACCAACAGCGAAGTCACCCGCGCGCGGATCGGGGCGCCGCGGCGCTACGCCTACGGCTCCGCGCCCGTCGAGGGGCTCGATGTTTTTGCAACCGCGCGCCCGAACGCACCGATAAACGTGTTCTTGCACGGTGGAGCCTGGCGCGGCGGGCTCGCGAAGAACTACGCTTTTCCCGCGGAATCGTTCGTGAGCGCCGGCGCCCACTTCGTCGTCCTGGATTTCTCCCCCGTGCAGGATTTCGGCGGCAACCTGACCATGATGGCCGAGCAGGTACGTCGCGCAGTCGCCTGGGTCCATCGCAACGCGAAGGAGTTCGGCGGCGACGCGAACCGGCTCTACATTTCGGGCCATTCCTCGGGCGCCCATCTAGCGGGCGTGGTGCTCGTCACCGACTGGCAGAAGGAGTTCGATCTTCCCGCGGACACGGTAAAAGGCGGGCTGCTTTGCAGCGGCATGTACGATCTGAAACCGGTCCGGCTTTCCGCGCGCAGCTCCTACGTCAAATTCACCGACGAGATGGAGCACGCGCTGAGCACGCAGCGCCACCTCGGGCGGCTTGGCTGCCCCGTGGTCGTCGCGCACGGGACGCTCGAGACGCCCGAATTCCAGCGCCAGGCGCGCGACTTCGCTGCCGCGGTCAAGGCCGCAGGCAAACCGGCACAGCTGCTCGTCGCGCAAGGCTACAACCATTTCGAGATCTACGAGACGCTCGCGAATCCCTACGGACTTCTCGGCCGCGCGGTGCTCGAGCAGATGAAGCTCGTGCCGGCGTGATCCGCTCCGCGCCACGGCGTCGGGACGCTCGCGGCGGGCGTCAACCGTCCATCTTGCGATGCGTTTTGCGTCGGGAAGACGCTGGCAGAAGTTGCTTCTAAATTGTTTCAGCGGGACGCGTCTCTCACGCGAAATCTGGAAGACACCGATGAACCGGCAACCGGGTTTGGGAAATCGCGGATTCCTCCGCCTTGTGGCGGTCGTTGTGACTGCGGCCGCGGCCTTGAGCTTGTCCGCCTGCCGTTCACCGATGGACGATGGCGTTGTCGGCATCGGCCTGACCGACGCCGCAGGGGATTTCCTCAGCTACACCGTCGATGTCACTTCGCTGAGCCTGACGAAAACCGACGGCACGGTCGTCCAGACCCTGCCGCAGAGAACGCGAGTGGATTTCGCCCGGTTCGTGGACCTGACCGAGTTCGTGACCGTGGCCTCGATTCGGTCGGGCACCTACGTGAGCGCGACGCTGAATCTCGACTACACCAACGCCGACATCCAGGTCGATGACGGCACCGGGACGCCGGTGGCGGTGCCACCCACCACCAACATCCAGGACAGCCAGAACAACCCGGTCAGGACGCTGTCGATGAGCGTGAAGTTCGACAATGCGCGGCAGCTGGTGATCTCCCCGCTGGCGTCTTCGCTCCTCGATCTGGATTTCAATCTGGCCGCCTCGAATCTGGTGGATATGAGCAGTCCGGCGCCGGTTGTAACCGTCAACCCGCTGCTCGTTGCCGACGTCAATCCGGACGCGCCCAGACCGCACAGGATCCGGGGACCGCTAGACAGCGTCGACATGCAGGCAGGCAGCTTCACGGTCATCCTGCGTCCGTTCAACCTGCTCCAGGGCAACCACGGCCTCCTGAACTTCGTCACCGACAGCAACACGACCTACGAAATCGACCAGACGAGCTTCCAAGGCAGCGCCGGCCTCGCCGCGCTCGCTGCAAAACCGCAACTCACCGCGACGGTTGCGGTGGGGACGCTCGACCTCTCCTCTCGCCGATTCATCGCGACCGAGGTGCTCGCGGGATCGAGCGTATCTTTCGGCACGAGCGACGTCTTGACCGGCAACGTGATCGCCCGCAGCAACAACAACATCCTGACCGTGCTGGGCGCGGAGTTGGTGCGCAGCGACGGCACGCTGAGCTCCCAGAATACGGTTTCGGTGACCATCGCGAACACGACGAAGGTCGTGAGTCAGAAGAATCCGTCGGGTCCGCAGATTGCGATCGTTCCCGATATCAGCAGCATCTCGGTCGGTCAGCGGGTGACGGTCCTGGGGACCCTCAACCCGGCTGGCACGAGCATGGACGCGAGCACGGGCCTGGCGCGGCTGCTCGTCACCCAGCTCAACGGCACCGTCAACAGTGCGGGATCGGGGATCGTCGCGATGACGCTCGCGAGGATCGACGGCCGGCCGATCGGTCTGTTCGACTTCTCCGGCACGGGGCCCGCGGCGGGCAGCGATGCCGATCCGAATTCGTACCAGGTTGCGACCAGTACGCTCGATCTGTCCAGCATCGTGGCGAACACGCCTCTCAAGGTGCGCGGCTTCGTCCGGCCTTTCGGCCAGGCCACCGCCACCAATGATTTCGGCGCGATCACGCTGGCCGACGTGACCAACGCGCCGGCGACCCTGGTCGTGGGCTGGCCACTCCCCGAACAGACCCCCTTCAACAGCTATCCGGCAGGCGGCCTGGTCGTCAATCTTACCAACTCCGGCGTGCTGCACGACGTGTTCCGCGGCGGTGCCGACACGCAATTGTCGACGGCCGACGCGCCGGCTGTGCAGGCGATCGATCCGGCCCGTGGCCTGTTCGTGATCGGAATAAGCGGTACGGTCCAGGTCTATACCCAGCTGAGCGCCTACCAGGCGGCGCTGCAGGCGGACCTTGCGGCGGGACGCAAGGCGAGGGCTTTCGTCGCTTCCGGCGGAACCTATGTCGATTCCGCGAAGGCGCTGACCGCCAACGCGATGGCGGCGGTGCTGCAGTGATACAGATCGGCCAGCAGTCGAACCGTCTCTCGCTCTAGGGGAGAACCTACTTCCACGGCATGAGCGAGGCGTGGATCACGTCCGGCACGCCCTGTCCGCCGACCGAGCGGATGGCGAGGTCCACGTCCTTCAGCCCGAAGCGGTGGGTCGTGACCTTCTCCAGCGGGAAGCGCCTGGATGCGAGCTGCGCGAGGGCGAGCTCGCAAGCCTTGTAACTGTGGCCGCGCGCGCTCTTGATGGTGATGAATTTCACCGTGACCCGCTCGAGCGGGAAATTCGGGAACTCCTTCAACTCGCCCTGGACCACGATCGTCCCTCCCTTGCGCTTCAAGGCTTCCACGCCGAGAAGGATCGGCAGGGTCCCGGCGCCCGCGGTGCAGTCGAGCGCAACGTCCACGCCGCGGCCGGCGGTGATCTCCTTGATGCGCGCGAGCGGATCCTCCTTCTGAACGTCGATCACGTAGTCGGCGCCCAGTTCTTTCGCGACCTTCATCCGCGCGGCGTCCTTGGAGGTGCCCGTGACGATGATGAGCGAGGCGCCCGCCTGCTTGCAGATCACAGTCTGCGAGAGCCCTTGCTGGCCCGGCCCTTGGATGAGCACGGTGGAGTTATAGCCCACGCCACCGTCGAAGAGCGACCATTCGACGCCGTTCGCCATCGGGGTGACCAGTCCCGCCAATTCGGGTGTGACGCCCTTCGGCACGTGGTGCACGACCGCGTTCCACGGGAGGTATACGTATTGCGCAAATCCGCCCCACAGATGGGGAGCTTTCTCGGCCGAGGTGTAGCCGTAGCGGATGGCGTCGGGGTTGGAGCGCCAGTCGGTGTTCTCGCAGTGGCGGTACTGGCCCAGGTGGCACCACTCGCATTTGCCGCACATGACGTAGTGCTCGACGAACACCAGGTCGCCTTCCCTGAAGCCCTTGCGCCGGGTGAACTCGCGGCCCGCCTTGGCTATGGTGCCGATGTTCTCGTGGCCCATGATCACGGGGGTGCTGGACGGCGGCATCTTGTACAGTTTGACGTCGGTCCCGCAGATCCCGGCGACCTCCATCTTCATGAGCGCGCTGTCCTCCGGGATATCCGGCATGGGGAATTCCCGGATTTCGGTCCGGCTCGGGCCCGTTCTCACAGCCGCCAATACTTTTTCCACCTGCGTTCCTCCAATCAACGACCGTCCCCTGGCATTTTCGCACGCGCCGCGTGCGCCCTCCAATCCGCGTGACCGGTTCCGCCGCACGGGACGGCAATTCCGCTATCATCGACGCCGTGCAATCGAAACCTCGAAAAGCCAGGTGTCGAAGCTAAATCCCGGCGACGCACCCGCAACGGGCGGTCCGGTCGCAGCCGCTTTGATCGCAGACCTGGCCGCCGCCAGCCGCATCCTCGTCGCCCAGGGCGTCGTCGACGGCTTCGGCCACGTCTCGATTCGCCATCCTCAAGCGCCGGAGCGCTATCTGATGGCGCGCTCGATCGCGCCGGCATTGGTGACGCCCGATGACATCATCGAGTACGGCCTTGACAGCATTCCCTGCAATGCCAACGGCCGGAGCAGCTTCCTCGAGCGCTTCATCCACGGCGAGATCTACAAAGCGAGAGCCGATATTCAATCCATCGTGCACAGCCATTCGCCCTCGGTGATCCCTTTCGGGCTGGTCGGCGTGCCCATGCAGGCGATGTTCCACAACGCGGCCTTTATCGCGGAGGGCGTGCCCGTGTTCGACATCCGCAAGAAGTTCGGCACCACCGACATGCTGGTCAGCAACGTGCCCAAGGGTGTGGCGCTCGCCGCGGTCATGGGGAAGAAGGACGTCGTGCTCATGCGCGCGCACGGTAGCGTGGCGTGCGGGACTACGCTGCAGTCGGCGGTGTTCCGCGCCGTGTACACCGAGGTCAATGCCCGCATCCAGCACTGGACCACGGCGCTCAAGGGCGGTGCGCCGATCGCCGCGCTCGACCTCGAGGAAGGCCGGCTCGCGGATGCGGTCAACCAGACCGCCGGCATGCGCGCCTGGGATTTGTGGCGCAGCCAGGTCCGTAGCGAGGTCAACTGGTAAGGATTGTCGAGGGAGGCACGCCATGTCAGCAGCCGAATTGAAGAAGCGGGTGGGCGCCACGTCGCAGGTCGAATTGAAGCAGCAGCTGGTCGAGTGCATCCGCATGCTGGAGCAGTCCGACATCATCGACTACAACGGCCACTGCAGCATCCGCCTCGACGACAACCGCGTCCTCATCAACATCGGGTCGTGCCAGCGCAGCCGGCTCACGGTGGATGACATCTGCACGATCGACCTGGAAGCAAACCAGATCGAAGGCAAGGGCAACGCGCCGCTCGAGCGGCACCTGCACTGCGGCATCTATCGGGTGCGACCCGACGTGAAGGCGATCGTGCATGCGCATCCGAAGTGGTCGACCTTCCTCACCATGGCCGGCGAGAGCTACCTGCCGGTGTATGCGCAGGGGTCCCTGGTCTATCCGGTGCCGCTGCTCGATTCGCCGAACTCGATCAACAACCGGGCGATGGCGGACCGGCTGGCGGCGACGCTGGGCGACCGGCCCGCAGCGCTGATGAAGTCGCACGGCGCGGTGACAGTCGGCAAGGACATCGTCGAGGCCTTCGTGCTCGCGAACTACATGGAGGAGAACGCCTACCGGCAATACATGGCGCTGCAGATCGGCAAGCCCTATGCGTTCAGCGACGAGGAGATCGCGCTGTGCCGCGAGAAGCTCTGGAATGCGGGCCTGTTCAAGCGCACCTGGGATCACTTCCGGGCGAAGCTCGGGTGATTCCCAGCGAGGTGGGACCGTTATTTAGATGCCCGCCGCTCGCGCTACTGGTTAAAGGAGGAGGAGACGCCAGGTCGCGCGAACGGCGAAGCAAGCGGTCAATGCGCCGACCGTGGCCTGGTGGGCGTATCAAACAGCCTCACCAAAGCGCCCTTCGCTCGCGACAGGACATCGCTGGCCGCGTCGAGTGCGAGATCCCAGCGTTCCGCGTGCTCGATATACGCGAGGTAGCGCTGGCGCTCGGATTTCGGGAGCGATTGGTAGGCTGCTTGCCAGAAAGGCGTGCGCAAAGTGGTTCCGGATTTCATGTTGGCTTTCATCACGCCTTAGAAGATAGTCCCGGGAAGGCGGAACAACAAACGATGAATTCTCATCTGTCGCATAAGAAAAACTCATCCCATCCATGACCCATCGCCCGAAATGATTTACCGCCTGCCGCCGCTGAATGCGCTGCGGGTATTCGAGGCTGCCGCGCGCCACCTCTCTTTCAAGGAGGCGGCGAACGAGCTGTCGATCACCCAGGCGGCCGTCAGCCATCAGATCAAGAGCCTCGAGGACTATCTCGGCGTCGAGCTGTTCCGCCGCGCGGGACGCGGCGTGCAGCTCACGGAAGCGGCGCGCGCCTGCCTGCCGAAACTGCGCGAGGGCTTCGAGTCGCTTGCCGCAGCGGTGGAGACGATCCGCGAGCGCGCCCAAGAGACCGAGCTGCTGATCACTGCGCCGCCGGTGTTTACCGCACGCTGGCTGATGCCGCGCCTGGCCGATTTTGCCAAGCGCGAGCCGCGCGTCGAATTGCGCGTCTTCGGCTCGAGCAAAATGGTCGACGCCGGCGCCCTCGACTCCGCTGCTCTCGTTGGAAATCTCGACTTGAGGGACGACATGTCGGGCGTCGAGATCCATTTGGGCGGCGGAACCTATCCCGGTTATCGCGCCGATCACCTGTTCGACGTCGCGACCGTCGCGGTGGCGAGCCCGGAGCTGGTGCGCGGCGATCCGCCGCTCGAGCAGCCGGCCGACCTGGCCCGCCACGTGCTCCTGCACGACGATGCGATGGACCTCGTTGCCCACGGCAACGCTTGGCAGAAATGGCTCGAGGCCGCGGGCGTCGCCGACCGCGTGGACGGCAGCCGCGGACCGCATTTTTCCTCGAACATCCTGTCGCTCGAGGCTGCGTCGCAGAAGCTGGGCGTTGCGCTCGCCCTCAAGCCCTTGGTCGACGACGACATCGAGTCGGGAAGGCTGTGCGCGCCGTTCAAGGTGGAACTGAAACCGCAATCGGCGTATTACCTCGTGTGTCCTGAGGTCATTGCCGAGCGCCCGGCCGTCGCCGCGTTCCGCAAATGGCTGCTGGAGCAGGCAGTCAGGGCGTAAGTCGGTCCCTTCGCGCGCTCATATCGTCCTCTCGACCATCGCCCTCAGCTCCGCCGTCACCTCGGGCTCGATGCCGAACCACGCCTTCCACGCCGGCCGGCCCTGATTCAACAGCATGCCTAGGCCGTTGACGGTGCGGTTGCCGCGCTTGCGCGCCGCGGCGAGAAACGGCGTCTCGAGCGGGATGTAAATGATATCGGCGGCGAGCGCCGTCTTCGGCAGCTTGTCCAGCCCTATGTCGAGCGCGGGCTGGCCGACCATGCCGCAGCTGGTGGTGTTGACGACCATCGCCGCGCCTTCCAGAGCCTCGTGGCGCTGCTCCCAGGGCAGGGCCCTGATCGGTCCGCCGAACTCCTCGGCAAGTCCTTTTGCGCGGGCGAACGTGCGGTTGAGGAGGCGAATCTCCTTCGCGCCCTCCTGCGCGAGGCCGTAGCACACGGCGCGCGAGCCGCCGCCGGCGCCGATCACCACGACCGGCCCGGCGTCCGCCCGCCAGCCGGGCTGCTCCTGCCTGATGTTGTGGATGAAGCCGTAGCAATCGTTGTTGGTGCCCGAGAGCGACCCGTCGGGCCTGACGACCACGCAGCTGATCGCGCCGATGCTCTTCGCGAGCGCGTCGACCTCGTCGACGATCGTCATCGCCTGCTGCTTGTGCGGGATCGTCAGGTTGCAGCCGGCGAATCCCAAGGGGTCAAGCGCGCGCAAGGCCGCTGCGAGGCGCTCGGGCCTGACCGCAAGCGGCACGTAGGTTCCGGCCAGATCGTGCTGCCTGAACCAGTAGTTGTGCAGCATCGGCGAGCGCGAATGCATGACCGGCCAGCCCATGACTCCGGCGAGCAGGAAACGATCGGGATGCGCCATCGGCGCATTTTCTCATGCTAGGCTGATGCGATGCTGGGTTTGGCCAAGAAGACTCCGGAACGTCTCCAGGCCGTCGAGCGCGTGGAGGAGTGGACGCGAGAGCGCTTCAAGCTTTCGAAAGAGGCGACGATCTCCGTTGCGGAGGTCGCCTGTACACTGCCCGGCTGTGCGCCGCTGGAGACTGTGGTCATGTTCTGGATTGCTGAACAGCGCTACCAGTTCAAGCTGTTCAAGCCGGTGGCGGAGGTGGTCGTCGACGATCTTCCCTATGCCTGGCTCAAGGATGCGCTTGCCGTCCCCGAGGGGTTCGAGTGCGACTGCTGCTGATCGAGCCGTACGGAGGATCGTTCCCGAGGCGAGTTGGCGTATGATGGCGGCGCTCGAACCGAAAACAACAACAAGTACGGCAAATCGACAGGGGGAATACTATGCGCCGGCAGTACAAGGACCTTCGCCTTCTCGCATCGCTGTTTCTCGTTTTTACCCTCGCCGCACCGGCTCTGGCCGTGGTCACGCCGGACGAAGTGCCGGCGCGCGATAAGAAGCATCTCCCCGACGAGTTATTGGTGAAATTCAAGCCGGGCGTCGGCTCAGGCGCGGCCGAGTCTCTCGCCCGCGGCGAGGGAGCGCGCGAAGTCCATGAATTTCGCCGGCCGCGCAGGCTGCAAAGCGCGCCGATCGATGCCTGGCGCCTGATCAAACTCGGGCAAGGCGCGGACCTGCAAAAAGTGCGCGGCGCGCTGCTCAGGAACCCGCGGGTGGAAGCCGTCGAATACAACTACGAGGTGCGCGCGTCGGTCACGCCCAACGATCCTCGCTATCCCGAGCTCTGGGGCCTCAATAACATCGGGCAGACCGGCGGCAAGCCCGACGCGGACGTGGACGCGCCCGAAGCGTGGGACGTGCAGACCGGCACCGATGTCGTCGTGGCTGTGATCGACACCGGCGTGGATTACACCCATCCCGACCTCGCCGCCAACATATGGACCAACCCGGGGGAGATCCCCGGCAACGGCATCGACGACGACGGCAACGGTTACGTGGACGACGTCCACGGCTACGACTTCTGCAACAACGACAACGATCCCAAGGACGACCATGGTCACGGCACGCACGTGGCGGGCACCATCGCCGCCGTCGGCAACAACGGCGTGGGCGTGACGGGAGTGAGCTGGAGCGCGCGCATCATGGCGGTCAAGTTCCTGTGCGCGGGCGGCTCGGGCACCACCAGCGCCGCAATCAGCGCCGTGCTCTACGCCGCCGACATGAACGCGAAGGTGATGAACAACTCCTGGGGCGGCGGCGGATTCAGCCAGGCGCTGATGGACGCCATCGCGACCGCGGATCAGGCCGGCGCGCTGTTCGTCGCCGCGGCAGGGAACAACGGCGCCGACAACGACGCGACGCCGTTCTATCCATCGAGCTATCAGGTGCCGAACGTGCTCGCGGTCGCCGCCACGGACCTGAACGATGCCAAGGCCTTTTTCTCCAACTACGGCGCTACCTCGGTGGGTCTCGGCGCCCCGGGGGTGAGCATCCTCTCCTCGGTTCCGCCGGTCGGCGACCCGTGCTGCTCGGACCCGAGCGGCTACAAGCTCCTGAGCGGCACTTCGATGGCGACGCCGCACGTGTCCGGCGCCGCCGCCCTGGCATTCGCGCAGTATCCCGGCATCACGCATCAACAGGCGAAGCTTCGCCTGATGAGCGGCGCCGATCCCATCCCGGCCCTGGCCGGCATCACGATCACCGGAGGGCGCCTCAACGCCCGCACCGCGCTCCAAGAGGACAACGTGCCGCCGGCGCAGGTCACCAATCTCACGGTGCTTTTCAGCGGCGCGCGCTCGGTCATGCTCGAGTGGGCCGCCACGGGGGACGACGGCATGTCGGGCACGGCCACGGCCTACGACGTGCGCTATTCCACCGCTCCGATCGACGAGACCAATTTCCCCCTCGCGGCCCGCGTCGCCAACCCGCCCAAGCCGGCCGCCCCGGGCGTGACGCAGCAGTTCAAGGTGAGCGGCCTGGCTCCGCTCACGACGTATTACGTCGCGCTCAAGGTGCTGGATAAAGTGGGCAACGCGAGCGCGCTGTCCAACCTCGCGACGGCGACCACGCTGCAGGTCGCCACCGTCTTCCGGGACGACTTCGAGGCCGGCGCCGGGAAGTGGACCGTGGAAGGCAGCGACGGCGCGGGCGGGCCGGCCCTGTGGCACCTGTCGACGCATCGCTTCGCCAGCCCGAGCAACGCCTTCTATTACGGGAAGGAGAGCACGCTCAATTTCGATACCGGCGCGCGCAACTTCGGCTCCATAACCTCCGCGGCGATCGATCTCACCCAGGTGAAGGACTCGGGGTTGAGCTTCACCCACTATCTCGCGACCGAGAACTTTTCCCCATTCGACACCGCGCGCGTGCAGGTGTCGAACGACGACGGAGCCACCTGGAGCGACGTCTACTTGACGGCTTCGAGCACGGGGCAGATGACGACGGTGGCGCTCGACCTCTCCGCCTACGACGGGCGGGTCATCCGCCTGCGCTTCAGCTTCGACACGGTGGACTCGGTCGCCAACTTCTTCGAGGGCTGGGTCGTGGACGACGTCGAGCTGACTGGCGTGAGCGGCCTGCCGAACCAGCCCCCGACCGCCAACGCCGGCGGGCCGTACAGCGGTTTCCGCAACCAGCCGGTCGCTTTCAACGGGGCCGCCTCGAGCGACCCGGACGGCAATCCGCTCACTTACGCATGGAGTTTCGGCGACGGCGCGACCGGCGCGGGAGCGAGGCCCACGCACGTCTACGCGGCCTCGGGCATCTACACGGTGACGCTGGTCGTGAGCGATGGCCTGGCGAGCTCGGCGCCGGCCGCCACCACCGTGACCATCACCAACCGGGCGCCGGTGGCCAATCCCGGCGGGCCGTATCCCTCGCTGCTCAAGAATCAGCCGCTCACCTTCGACGGCACCCGCTCCTTCGATCCGGACGGCAGTCCGCTTACCTACAAATGGAGCTTCGGCGATGGCACGACCGGCACCGGTCCCAGTCCGACGCACGCCTACACGATCCCCGGCAACTTGACCGTCACCCTGGCGGTGAACGACGGCGAGAACGACTCGGCTCCCGCCTCGGTCACGGTCCTGGTGATAAACCAGATGCCGTTCGCCAACGCCGGGCCGGATCAGACGGTGAGGGGACGCACTCTCGTGCGGCTCGACGGCACCGGCTCGTTCGATCCCGACGGTTTCATCGCGGCCTACAGGTGGACGCAGTTCTCGGGCCAAAGCGTTGTCCTGAGCGGCGCGAACACTGCGAGCCCGACCTTCACCGCGCCGAACATCAGAGGCAAGCCGGACACGTACGTCTTCGAGCTGATCGTTACCGATAACGACGGCATGCAATCGTTCAGCGACCTGGTCGTGATCAACGTCACCAAGTAGCGGGCGGTTGGGTCGGGGGTTCGATGAGCGACCGGCACGCCATCCTCGCCTGGTTCGAGCGGGGGCGATCGCTTCGTTCCACCTGGAAGAAAAGCCTTCCCGCCACCGAGCTGTCTCGGCCGTTGACAGCCAAGTGGGTGAAGAGAGACGATAACCGGCTCAAATCGCCGTAACCGGGCGCGGAGCCCAGCCGACCATAGGAGGAAGCACATGGCTGTTCAGGAAATGACGAGGAAACCCGAGGTCAAGAGGAGACCGCAGGTCGCGACCATGAACGCGGTCCACGACCTGCCCGTGCTGGTCGCCCGCGACAAAGGCTTCTTCAAGGACGAGGGTCTGGACCTCGAGTTCGTGACCACGCCGGGCATGGCGCAGGTCACGACCTCCCACTTCGTCAAGTTCGATTCCGTCTTCGACCGCCCGCTCGACTCGGTCTACAACGAAGGCGGCATCGACCAGTACCGCATGTGCGAATGGGGGATCATGAAGCGCGCGGTCGAAGCCAACACCCAGGGGCTGCGCGGTCGGAAGATCGTGGCCCTGGGCGCTTCCATGTCCAAATTCGCCATCGTCGTCGCGCGCGACTCGAAGTACTACGAGCCCGAGATGCTGAAGAACCAGCCGATCGCGGTGACGCCGAACAACGGCTCGGATTTCACCACGCTGAAGATGATGGAAGGCTTCCTCGCTCAAGAGCACGTCAAGAGGACCAACGCAGGGTCGATGCTCAAGCGGCTCGAGGCGGTGCGCGACGGCAAGGTCGCTGCGGCGAGCCTCATGGAGCCCTGGATCAGCGTGGCGCAGAAGTGGGGCCTGCGCGTCCTGATCGAGTCGCACTCGACGCGCAGCGAGGCGGCGGGCGACGACCTCGACGGCCCGACGCTCAAGAAGATGTTCAGTGCGCAGGCGAGGGCGGTCGAGCTCATCGAAAAAGACCCGACGCCTTTCATCCACTATTTCATCCGCGAGACCGGCGGCCTGCTCGAGCCCCATGAATTCCAGACCTGGCGCCTGCTCCACGCCGCGCCGCAGCCCTACACGCGCGAGCGCTTCGACGATACCTACAACTGGACGGTGAAGTGGAACATGACCGTTCCCGGCGCCACCTACGAGAACACCGTCGATAATCGCGCCTGGCAGTAGCAATCGTCGTCAACTCGGAGGAGACCACAATGAAACGCTTGTCTGTCATCGCTATGGGATTGCTGGTCATGGGCGTTTTCGGCTGCTCGTACATGCCGTGGTCCGACGCAGGCTGGACCACGCTCATCGACGGCATCGCTGGCATGGGTAACTTCAGCCCCATCGGCGACGCCAACTGGAGAGCGCAAGACGGGGCCATCGTCGCCGACAAGGGCAAGGGCGGATATCTCCTCACGAATAATTCCTACAAGGACTTTCAAATCAAGGCGGAGTTCTGGGCGGATCACACGACGAACAGCGGCATTTTCCTGCGCTGCGCCGATCGCACCAAGGTCGGTGCGGTCGCCTGCTATGAAGTGAACATCTACGACCAGCGTCCGGAGCCGGAATATGGCACCGGAGCGATCGTCAACGTGGCCAAGGTCTCGCCCATGCCGAAAGCCGGCGGCAAGTGGAACACCTACGAGATCACCGCCAAGGGCTCGCAGCTGACCGTCGTGCTGAACGGAGTCCAGACCGTCGATGTTCGGGACGACAAGCACGCGGAGGGACCGTTTGCCCTGCAGTTCGGCAACGGCCCCAAGGATGCCCCCGGTGGCGCCATCAAGTGGCGCAAGGTGCAGATCAGGTCGCTGTAGCCCCGCCGCGCCGGTCGCCGGCTCTATCGAGGAACTCCAGCAGCCTCGCCGGAGCGGTTTCCTCCGTCTGTCCGTCGGGCAGTACGTCCCAGTACTCCGCTTTGGGCAGGCATTCTTCGAGGTACCGCGCCGCCGAGGTCGCGTGCGAGGCATCGCGTCCCGGGACGACGAGCGCCGGGATCTCGCAACGCAGCAGGTCCTCCGGCTCGGCGCCCGGAGAAGTGTCGCGGTCGAATAGCCCGCGGCACGTGTCGGTGACGAGCTCCTTGTACTCGCCGACGTCGAGCTTCGCGTAGGCATCGGCGAAGGCGCGGTCGTTCTTGATCACCGAAGCCCAGGGCCCGCCTCTCGGCTCGGCGTTGAAGGCTTTTCCTTCCTGCATCACGAGCGATACCACGCCCGCAAGGCCGTGCTGGTCGACGTACTCGAGGTGATCGGCAAAGCGCTTGTGCGTGCTGATCCGGTACTTGGCGCCGCCGACCGGCCAGTAGAGAATCATGCTCAGCACCATCTCGGGATGAGCGACGCCGAAAGCGAGGACCGGGCAACAGCCCATGCATCCGCCCAGGAGATGCGCACGCTTGAAGTTCAGGTGCTCGAGCAGTCCCCGCCCTTGAGCGACGTAGTGCGCCCAGGTGACGCGCTCGACCCGGCCCCCCGACTTCCCGGTCTCGCGCCGGTCGAAGACGACGCAGCTGTATTTTTTCGGAAGGTGATCGAGCAGCTTGATGCGGGCGTACACGCCCTGCGTCCTCCACTTGTCGAGGGTCGCGTCGAAGCCCGCGGGCGCGTACATCAGCAGAGGTGGGCCGTCGCCGATGACCTCGTAGTTCGTCTTGATGCCGTCGATGAGCGCGCCAGGCATGTCAGCCGCCCTTGATCTGCCGGCCCGAGCGCACATCGTCGATCAGGGCGCGGAAGGCAGCCAGGGAGAGCTTTGCGGCATTGCCGTAGGTCTCGGTCTTCGAGTCGATCCACTTCTCCGCGTAGCCGATGGCGGTATGCGCGAGACGCACGCGTCCGTCGAGCCACGGCCCGCCGCCCAGGCCCCCGATCACGGGAATGGAAACCGCACGCACGACCGCGGGGCCCGCCACCGGACCCGAGTGCCTGAAATCCAGAATCGAAGCGCCGGCGTCCTGCAATCGCTTGGCTTTCTCGACCAGTTTGTCGACAGCAAGATTCTCGCCATGGAACTCGGCGAAGACCGGAACGCCCGCGCGAACGACGGCTTTCACCATGCCGGGATCGCCCAAGACCTTCACCATGTCCGCCCCTCCCTCTTTTGAGAAGCGGATGGCGGCGCTGACTGCGGCGTCGGCTCCTTTTTGCGTCGGGCCATTGGGTATATCGCAACTGATCAAGACGCGCTTAGCGCCGCGGTGCACGGCCTTGCAGCAGATCAGCATCTCGTCCACGGTGACTTCGGCATCCGTCCCGTGCCCCCAGAGATTCACGCCGACGGAATCGCCAACCGATATCAGGTCCACTCCGGCGCGGTCCGCGATTCTCGCCATCTCGGTGTCCCAGGCGACCACGCCGACGATCTTCTTGCCGTCGCGCTTCATTTGCTGGAGCGCGGAAATGGTTACCTTGGTTTCCATTTATGTCTGCGAAGCGCCGGCGAGCCGCTTGATCGCGGAAATGATCGCGCCCGGATCGGCGCGGTTCTTCCCGGCGATGTCGAGCGCGCTGCCGTGCGCGACCGAGGAGAATAGCACCGGCGTGCCGAGCGTGAGCGCCGCGGTGCCCGAGAAAGCGTGCGTTTTCGCCATGATGTGGCCCTGGTCGTGGATCATGACGACGAAGGCGTCGTAACCTTTCTTGAGGAATATGATGTCCGCGCCGAATGGACCTTCGGCGGCGACGTCGTTCTTGTTCGCGTCGGCGATCGCCGGCGCGATGATCTCCCGCTCCTCCTCACCGAAAAGCCCGCCCTCGCCCGCGTGCGGGTTGAGCCCCGAAACGGCGATGCGCGGGTAGGAGATGCCGATGCGCCGCAGCGCCGTATCCGTCGAGCGGATCGCGTTCACGACGCGATCGCGGGTGACGAGCTTGATCGCCCGGCGCAGGCTCGCGTGCAGCGTCGCGTGGGCGATGCGCATTTCTGTTCCGTCGTGGTCGAAGCACAGCATTAGGAACGCGTCCTGGGGTGGAACGCCCGTGCAGCGCGCGACGAATGTCGGATAGCCGTCGAACTCGATTCCCGCGAGCTTGATCGAGCTTTCGGTCTGCGGTGCCGCGACCACTGCGTCCACCTCGCCTGCGAGCGCGGCGTCGATCGCCGCTTTCGCGGAGTCGAGCGCGGCCTCGCCGTGCGGTGCCGCGATCGCGCCGATGTGCAGCTCGCCGGGCTCGAACTGCCGGCGCTCGACCAAGGTCAGCGCGCCGTCGTTCCAGGTCGCATCAGAGGCGCGCGTCACGCAGCGGAGATCCGGTTTGAGACCGCAGGCTTCGGCATGCGCCTCGAGCGCGCCGCGGTCGCCGAAGAGCAGCGGGCGGCAGATTTTTCTCACCTGGAGGTCCAACGCGGCCTTGAGCGCGATCTCGGGGCCGATTCCCGCCGGGTCGCCGGTGGCGATGGCGATTCGCGGCAGCGCCATCAATCCGCTTTCACGCCCACCGAGCGGATCACCTCGCGCCAGCGCTCGGCGTCCTTCTTCATGAACGCCGCCATCTGCGCAGGCGTGTTGCCGATCGCCTCCGCGGAGAGATCGACGAGGCGCTTGCGCACCTCGGGCAGCTTCAGCACCTCGGCGACGGCGGCGGAGATCTGCTCGGCGATCGGCATCGGCGTCTTCGGCGGCGCGACTATGCCGAACCAGGCGACCGCCTCGAATCCCGGGAGAATCTCCGCAAGCGCCGGCACGTCGGGAAGCGACGCGACGCGCTTTTCGCTGCACACGGCGAGCAGCTTCAGCTTGCCGCTCACGACGTGCTGCCGCGACACGCCGAGATTGTCGAACATCATCTCCACCTGCCCGGCGAGCAAGTCGGTGAGGGCGGGCGCGCTGCCCTTGTAAGGGATGTGCGTCAGGCGGACGCCGGCCATCGATTTGAACATCTCGCCGGTGAGGTGCGACGTCGTGCCGCTGCCCTGCGAGGCGTAGTTGAGCTTGTCGGGGTTCGCCTTGGCGTAGGCGATCAGCTCGCCGATGCTGTTCACTGGCACCTTGGGATTCACCAACACCACGTTGGGAATCGCGACCATGATGCCTATCGGCACGAACTGCGTCGGGTCGAAGGAAAGATTCCGATAGAGGTTCGGATTGATGATGAGAGGCGGCGGCGGCGAGGACAACAGCGTGTAGCCGTCGGGCTCGGCCTTGAAGACGTACTCCGCGCCGATGTTGCCGGCGGCTCCCGCGCGGTTCTCCACGATGACCGGATGGCCCCACTTGAGCGACAACTGCTCGCCGATGACGCGCGGAATGAGATCGGCGCTGCCGCCGGCGGGGAAGGGTGCGACGATCCTGACCGCCTTGTTCGGGTATGCCTGCGCCTGCGCGTGCAGCGCAAGCGGAAATCCGCACAGCGCGGCGGCGAGCAGCCGGGCGATCATGGGCCTCATCGACGTTCTCCTCGGTCTCGCGTCATTTTACCGGTGCTAGAATCGCCTGAACGGATTTCCAGAGAAAAACATTCCCGTGTCCACAGTTTCCACATCCCGCGTCTGGCCGGCCGAAGGCCTCACCCGCGTTCCCTACTGGATCTACCAGGACGAGAGCATCTACGCCCGGGAGCAGGAACGCATCTACCGCGGCGACGCCTGGAATTTCCTCGGCCTGGAGGCCGAGCTGCCGCAGAAGGGCGACTTCAAGGCCACTTTCGCCGGTGAGATGCCGGTGGTGGTGACGCGCGACGAGACCGGCGCGATCCGCTGCTTCGAGAACCGCTGCGCGCACCGCGGCGCGCTCCTTTGCCTGAAGGACAGGGGTAACGTCAAGGAGATCGCCTGCGTCTATCACAACTGGACCTATGACCTGCGCGGCAATCTCACCGCGGTGGCGTTCCGCCGCGGCGTGCAGGGCAAGGGCGGCATGCCCGCCGACGCCGAGCCCGAGAGCCAGGCGCCGCGGAAATTCCGCGTCGAGATTTTTTGCGGCCTGCTGTTCGCGACGCTCTCGGAGGCGACGCCGCCGGTCGAGCGGTACGTCGGCCCGGAGGTCGCGGCGCGCATCCGCCGCGTGATGAAGGAGCCGGTGAAGATCCTCGGCGGCTACACCCAGGTGCTGCAGAGCAACTGGAAGCTCTACTTCGAGAACGTGAAGGACACCTACCACGCGAGCCTTCTGCACCTTTTCTTCTCGACCTTCCGCCTCAACCGCCTGGAGCAGAAGGGCGGGGTCGTCGTCGGCGGCGAAGGCGGCAGCCACGCCAGCTTCACCATGATGAGGTCGGACCAGTCCGGAGACGAGTACGAGAAAGCCGGCATGCGCTCCGCGAGCGGGGGCTACGCGCTGCAGGCGCCGCAGATGCTCGAGTCGGTGGACGAGATCGGCGACGGCGTCACCCTGCAGATCCTCACCGTGTTCCCGGGTTTCGTGCTGCAGCAGATCATGAACAGCCTCGCCGTGCGCCAGGTGCTGCCGAAGGGCGTGGGCCGCACGGAGCTGGTGTGGACCTGTTTCGGCTACGCTTCGGACGACGCCAAGATGACCGAGCTGCGCCTGAAGCAGTCCAACCTCGTCGGCCCGGCGGGCTACATCTCGCTCGAAGACGGCGCGGCGACCGGGTTCGTCCAGCGCGGCGCGGCAGGCGCGTCGGAACGTTCCTCGTTCGTCGAGATGGGCGGGCGCAGCGTCGAGTCGAACGAGTCGCGCGTCACCGAGACCTCCGTACGCGGCCTGTGGCAGCAGTATCGCAGGCACATGGGGCTCTAGGGCGGATGGACGCCGCGCTGCAACTCGCGGTGGAGAACCTCCTCGCGCGCTACGTCCACGCGATCGACGACGATCGCCTGGAAGACTGGCCGGGCTTTTTCGTGGAGAAGGGCCGCTACCGCATCACTACCGCGGAGAACTTCGAGCGCGGCCTGCCCCTGTCCATCATCTACGCCGACTCGCGCGCCATGCTTCTTGATCGCGTCTCTGCGCTGCGGCACGCCAACATCTACGAGGCGCAGCGCTACCGGCACACCGTGTCTTCCACGCTCGTCGAACGGGTGAACGCGGATACCGCGCGCGCGACTTCGAACTTCCAGGTCGTGCGCATCATGCACACGGGGGAGTCGATGCTATTCGCGAGCGGCCGCTACCTCGACAGGATCCGCACGAACGGGGACCGCGGCGAGCCGCAGTTCGAGGAAAGGGTGGTGGTCATTGACAGCCGCAGCGTCGACACGCTTCTGGCTATTCCCCTTTAGTTCCAGTGCCGTACTGGAAGCTGGCGGCGTGGAAACCCCTCGCTCAGTCACGGGGTTGTTCTTCCCGTCGAAGCCCCCATTTTACAAATGGTCGAGCTGCGGGAATGTCTCCCGGCAAGCTGCGTCCAAGGGACTTCAATGACATATCGCGATCCACGGTCATGGGTGTGGGCCGAAGCGCTGGAGCTGCTCCGGGGGGCGGAGAAGCTGCAGCGCAGGTTCTTCCAGATCGGTGCCGCTGGGGCGCCGGGCTGGGAGCCGCCCGTCGACCTATACGAGACGGCGGATGGTCTGACGCTCTGCGTCGCCCTTCCCGGCGTCGCGGCGGACGAACTCGAGGTCTTCCTCGAAACCGGGACGATCGTCGTTCGCGGCGAGCGTGCCTTTCCCGTTGAGTATCAGCGCGCCATCATTTACCGACTCGAAATTCCCTATGGCCGCTTCGAGCGCCGCATCGCCCTGCCCGCCGGCCAGTACCGGCTCGTCGATCGGCGCCTTGCGAACGGCTGTTTGACGCTCGATTTGCGAAGGATGGGGTGACGACATGAATCTGGAACTCGACAGAGGGGACCGGAATCCGCCGGGCGAAAAGGCGAGCGCCGCTGCGTCCCGGTCGGCAAATGACGGGACGCTCGCGCTTCCGGAGGACGCACTCATCATTCTGCCCGTGCGGAGGATGGTACTCTTTCCCGGCATGATCCTGCCGATCGCGCTCGGCCGCGAAGCCTCGATCGCAGCCGCTCAAGCAGCCGCGAAGGCGAAGCGCCCGGTCGGCGTCCTCTTCCAGCGCAACCCGGAGACCGAGAAGCCCGGGCCGGGCGAGCTTTCCCTCGTCGGCACGGTTGCCAGCATCGTGCGCTACGTCACCACGCCCGACGGCACGCATCACGTCATCTGCCAGGGGCAACAGCGCTTCCGAGTGGTCGAATATCTCGAGGGCTATCCCTTCATGGTGGCGCGCGTCGGACGGATCGAAGATCCGGAGGCCGCGGGCAAGGAGATCGAGGCGCGCTTCGTGCAGCTGAAGGAGCGTGCGCTCCAGGTCCTCGAACTCCTGCCGCAGGCGCCGCAGGAACTGATCGCCGGCATCCAGGGCATTTCCTCGCCCGGGGCGCTCGCCGACCTCGTCGCCGGCGTCATGGACATCGAAGTCGCCGAGAAGCAGGCGCTGCTCGAAACGGTCGACCTCCAAAAGCGCCTGGACGGCGTGCTCGAGCACCTCGCGCACCGGCTGCAGGTGCTCAAGCTCTCTCGCGAGATCGACGAGCGCACCAAGGCGACCCTCGACGATACCCAGCGCAAGTACCTGCTGCGCGAGCAGATGAAATCGATCCAAAAGGAGCTGGGCGAAGGCGACGAGGGCCAAGCAGCGGAGCTCGAGGAGCTCAAGAAGGCGATCGCAGAATCCGGCATGCCCGAGGAAGTCGAGAAACAGGCCGTGAAGGAACTGAAGCGCCTGGAGCGCATGTCGGACGCCTCGGGCGAGTACTCGATGGTGCGCACCTATCTCGACTGGCTGATCGAGCTGCCGTGGAAGAGCCCCGAGCCCGACGCGATCGACATGGCCGAGGCGCGGCGCATTCTCGACGAGGATCACTTCGGCCTCGAGCAGGTGAAAAAGCGCATCCTCGAATACCTCGCGGTGCGCAAGCTCAACCCGGAAGGCCACGGGCCGATCCTGTGCTTCGTCGGCCCGCCCGGGGTCGGCAAGACCTCGCTCGGACAGAGCGTCGCGAAGGCGCTCGGGCGCAAGTTCGTGCGCGTCTCGCTCGGCGGCGTGCACGACGAGGCCGAGATCCGCGGACACCGGCGCACCTACATCGGCGCGCTGCCCGGGAACATCATCCAGGCGCTGAAGAAAGCCGGGACGCGCGGCTGCGTGATGATGCTCGACGAGATCGACAAGCTCGGCGCGGGCTTCCACGGAGACCCGTCGTCGGCTCTCCTCGAAGTGCTCGATCCGGCGCAGAACAACAGCTTCCGCGACAACTACCTCGCGGTGCCCTACGATCTTTCGCGCGCGCTCTTCATCACGACGGCGAACGTGCTCGATACGATCCCCGGGCCATTGCGCGACCGCATGGAGATCATCCAGCTGCCAGGCTACACGCAGGAGGAAAAGCGCGAGATCGCGCGCCGCTACCTCCTCGCGCGCCAGCTGAAGGAAAACGGCCTCAAGACCGAGCAGTTCGAGATCACCGACGCGGCGCTCACCGCGATCATCCGCGACTACACGCGCGAGGCGGGCGTGCGCTCGCTCGAGCGTCAGATCGGGGCGGTGTGCCGGCGCGCCGCGGTGCGGATCGCCGAAGGCGCGGCCCAGACCGTGAGAATCGACGAGAATGACCTCGCGGAGATTCTCGGGCCGACGAAGTTCGAGAACGAGGTGGCGCTGCGCGCGGCCGTGCCGGGCGTTGCTACGGGACTCGCGTGGACGCCTGTCGGCGGCGACATCCTGTTCGTCGAGGCGAGCCGCACGCCGGGCAGCGGAAAACTGATTCTCACCGGCCAGCTCGGCGATGTGATGAAGGAGTCCGCGCAAGCCGCGCTGACGCTCGTGAAATCGCGCGCCGCGGCGCTCGGCATCGAAGGGGCCGCGTTCGAGAAAACCGACGTGCACGTCCACGTGCCGGCGGGCGCGATCCCGAAGGACGGTCCGAGCGCCGGCGTCGCGATGTTCACCGCGCTCGCGTCGCTCTTCACCGAGCGCGCCGTGCGCGCCGACACGGCGGTGACCGGCGAGATCAGCCTGCGAGGCCTCGTGCTCCCCGTGGGCGGGATCAAGGAAAAAGTGCTTGCCGCCATGCGCGCCGGGATCAGCCGCGTGATGCTGCCTGCGCGCAACCGCAAGGACCTCGAGGAAGTCCCGGCGGAAGCGAAGGAAAAAATCGAATTTGTGTTCCTGCAGGACATCGACGAGGCGGTACGCGCAGTGCTCGAACCGCGCCGGGAATCAAGAGAACCAGGCGTCTAGACGGCTTTAGCTCAGGGCCTGGAGCCGATCGAAGAGAGGCCCGGGGTCCTTTCCGTCCAGCGCCTGCTCGCGAGATCGATGACCTTTCCGTCCCCGGACGCCCCGGGACCCCGCTGACTGCCCACCCATTCGACGATCGGCATGAATTCCGCGCACTCCGCGGCCGCCGTCGAGGGGGGCATTTCGAAAATTCCGATTCCCGCCTCTGCGGCCTTGACGTGCACGTCCGAATCGCTGATCCGAGTCAGGAAGGGCAAACCGAGCGAATTGAGAAACCGCTCGAGCGGCTGATACACCGGCATCGAGCTGCGGACCCGGTTCGCCACCACCGCCAGCTGGATGCAGCGCGTACGGATCCTGCCCACGAGGAGGAGGTCCCTGATGAAATTTGCCGTAGCATGGATATCGATCGACGACGGCGCAACCGGGATGATGATGCAGTCTGCCCTGCTCAGCATTTCCTGCAGGAGCAGACCCGAGACCCCGGCTGGTGCATCGATTATGAGCTGCTGCGTGTCCGCCGGCACGTGCATCTCGACGCTGCGTATGCGGCCACCCTTTTGAGGCGCGGCATTGGCCCCGTAGATTCTCCCCCCAGGCTGGGTGCGGACCCGCAGCCAATGCAGGCTCGACCCCTGCGGGTCGTAGTCCATGACGGTAGTCGGGATGTCCCGGGTCGCGAAGTAGCTGGCGAGGTTGGTCGTAACGGTGGTCTTTCCGGACCCGCCCTTCGAATTGATGACCAGCGTGGTGTTCATTCTCATGACCTTCCCCCTTCGCACCTCTACCGCCCGGTAAGCCTATGCCAAACTCATGCTTTCGCTTATTAACTAATTCACAGGAGATGAGAGAAAGAAACGCGAAATCGCTCGCCTGGCGGCCTCGCGGGCTTGCGACCTTGACAAGGGAGTGCACCCTGACGACCATTCGCCCGTTAACGGGCGAGGTACGACCGTTTGGAGGCGACCCCGTCCCCTGGTCGGACCCGACGACATGTTCTCGAGACTTTTTTACGCGGATCTTCCTTCCCGCCTCAGCTGGGCGGTGTCGCGCTGGTGGTACGCCGTGCGCGTGTCTTGGCACGCCTGGGACAAGGAGCCCTGGATGTTTGCCTTGGCTCTCGGCCTGATCGCCACGATCTTCGTTTTTGCGCTCCGGGTGGCCTACGAGCATCAGGACCACCGGCGGAGCCTCACCTGCCTAGCGCGTAACGTGTATTTCGAAGCGCGGGGTGAGCCTGCGGCCGGTCAACACGCGGTGGCGGAGGTCACGATGAATCGCAAGGCCTCGGGCCGCTATCCCGATACCGTCTGCGGCGTGGTCTACCAGAAAAACTGGGATCCGCTCCGCAAGCGCTACGTGGGCGCCTTTTCATGGACGGAGTTCGATTCGTTGCCGAGCCCGACTGGCGAAGACTGGCTGCGCGCCTGGGAAGTGGCCGAAGGGGTCTACTACGGGCGGGAGGAGCCGGTGCTGGAGGGCGCGATGTTCTTTCATGCGACTTACATCAAGCCCGACTGGGCGAGAGGCAAGCGGCCGCTCGCCCGGATAGGCGGGCACGTTTTCTACAGGTAGAACCGACTTCTAAGCCGCTTCCCCCATTCCCGGAAGCCACATCAGGTCGGTC
>Ga0209131_1000679_pt1 | contig 24080 bp, 14 predicted proteins | sample GraSoi_2013_40cm_FD_185826 | JGI IMG/M metagenome (GOLD analysis project Ga0209131, IMG submission 185826) | Grasslands soil microbial communities from the Angelo Coastal Reserve, California, USA - Sample 9_17_2013_40cm (SPAdes) (version 2) | ecosystem: Environmental > Terrestrial > Soil >... | reverse complement strand
TACCGAGGATGCGACGGGCGACAAGAAGAATCCGCGCTACGAGCTCGAGGCGGCTACCGCGCGGGTCGCAGCCGCAGCCCTCGTGGCAAGCTCGCTCGACCGGCCCTTCACGCTGACCGCGCGCACGGAGAACTTCATCAACGGCTTTCCCGATCTCGACGACACCATCCGCAGACTCCAGGCATTCGAGCGCGCAGGCGCCGACGTGCTCATGGCGCCCGGGCTTCCGGACCTCGAGTCCGTGCGCAAGGTCTGCAATGCGCTCACCAAGCCCTTCAGCTTCATGGCCGGCATCCCCGGCAGGTCGTTCACGGTGGCCGATCTCGAATCCGCGGGCGTGCGGCGCGTGAGCCTCGCGACGTCGCTCCACCGTGCCTCGATGACCGCGCTCATCGAAGCGGCGCGGGAAATCCGCGACCACGGCACCTTCGGCTACCTCGACCGCAACCTGCCATCGTCGGAAGTCGCGAGGTACATGCGTAAGGGGTGAACGGGATCGCTTTGGTATCCTTACGAGTTCCATGAATACCAATGAGATTCGCAGCAAGTTTATCGAGTACTTCGTCTCGAAGGGCCACACCCCTGTGGCCTCGAGCTCGCTCGTTCCTGGCAACGACCCGACGCTCCTTTTCGCCAACGCGGGCATGAACCAGTTCAAGGACGTTTTCCTCGGTGTGGACAAGCGCCCCTATGTCCGCGCGGTCACCGCGCAACGCTGCGTGCGCGCGGGCGGAAAGCACAACGATCTCGAGAACGTCGGTTATACCGCGCGCCATCACACGTTCTTCGAGATGCTCGGAAACTTCAGCTTCGGGGACTACTTCAAGCGCGACGCGATCCGCTACGCATGGGAGCTGCTGACGGTCGAGTACGGGCTGCCGAAGGAAAAGCTCTGGACCACCGTCTATGAGACCGACGACGAGGCGTTCGATCTCTGGACGAACGATATCGGCGTTCCAAAGGACCGTTGCATCCGCATCGGCGACAAGCCCGGCGGGCGCAAGTTCGAAAGCGACAACTTCTGGCAGATGGGCGACACGGGCCCCTGCGGCCCCTGTTCGGAGATCTTCTACGACCATGGCCCGGAGGTCGCGGGCGGTCCGCCCGGATCGCCGGATTCCGAAGGTGACCGGTACATCGAGATCTGGAACCTCGTCTTCATGCAATTCAATCGCGACGAGTCCGGAACGATGAATCCCCTGCCCAAGCCCTCGGTCGACACCGGGATGGGCCTCGAACGGCTCACGGCGGTGCTGCAGCATGTGCACTCGAACTACGAGATCGATCTCTTCCAGGCGCTCATCAAGGCAGCGGCGCGCGAGACCCGGACCACGGACCTGCAATCGCCGTCGCTGCGCGTGATCGCGGATCACAGCCGCGCCTGCAGTTTCCTCGTGTGCGACGGCGTGATTCCCGGCAACGAAGGACGCGGCTACGTGCTGCGGCGCATCGCGCGGCGCGGAATGCGCCACGGTTACAAGCTGGGATGCAAGGATGCGTTTTTCTACAAGCTCGTCGATGACGTCGTCGCCGAAATGGGCGACGCCTATCCGGAGCTGCGCGAAGCGAAGGAGCGGGTGAAGGCCACGCTCAAGCAGGAGGAAGAGCGTTTCGCGGAGACGCTGGAAACCGGCATGGCCATCCTCGAAAGCGCGCTAGAGCGCGATCCGAAGCACCTCGACGGCGAGACGGCATTCAAGCTCTACGATACCTTCGGCTTTCCCGTCGACCTCACGGCCGACATCGGCCGCGAGCGTGGCTTCACCATCGACATGGACGCCTTCAACGCGGCGATGGCGGCGCAGCAGGAGCGCTCGCGCGCGGCGAGCAAGTTCAAGGCGGGAGGCGCCCTCGAATACAGCGGCGCGAAGACGCTGTTTCGCGGCTACGAGTCGCTGTCCGAGGAAGGCCGCGTGGCCGCGCTTTATCGCGAAGGCGCCAAGGTCGATCGCCTCGCTGCGGGCGAGGAGGGCGTCGTCGTGCTCGACAAGACGCCGTTCTACGCGGAGTCCGGCGGCCAGGTGGGCGATCGCGGCGAGCTCACCAAGGGCGGTACGTGCCTCACGCTCTTCGAAGTGCGCGATACGCAGAAGGTCCAGCCGGATGTGTTCGGCCACCACGGCGTGGTGAAGACGGGCGAGCTCGCGGTCGGCGATACCGTGGCGGCGCAGGTGGACATGGAGAAGCGCAGCCGCACCATGCGCCATCACTCGGCGACGCACCTCCTGCACAAGGCGCTGCGCGAAGTGCTGGGCCCCCACGTGCAGCAGAAGGGCTCCCTCGTCGACGAGGACAAGACGCGCTTCGACTTCAGCCACAACGCGCCGGTCGGCGCCGAAGACCTTCGCAAGGTGGAGTCCATCGTCAACGCGGAAGTCCTGGCGAACGAGCCGACCGTCGCCCGTGTGATGCCCATCGACGATGCGCAGAAGCTCGGCGCGATGATGCTTTTCGGCGAGAAATACGGCGACGAGGTGCGCGTGCTCGATATCGGCACCTCGCGCGAGCTTTGCGGCGGCACGCACGTTTCGCGCACCGGCGACATCGGGCTATTTCGAATCGTCTCGGAAGGTGGAGTGGCGGCAGGGATCCGGCGGGTCGAGGCGATCGCGGGAACGGTCGCGATTGCCCACGCGCGGGCGGAGTCGGACCGGCTTGCCCGCGTCTCCGAGACGCTGCGCGCGCAACCCCAGGAAATCGAAGCCAGGATCGCGCAGGTCATCGAGAGCGTGAAGGCGCTGGAGAAGGAAGTGGCGCGTCTCAAGGGCCAGGTCGCACTCGGGCGTCTCGACGAGCTGCTCGCGAGCGGCACGCTGACGGTCAAGGGCGTGAAGGCAGTCGCCGTCGCGCTCGATGGCGCCGATCCCGGCATGCTTCGGGACACGCTGGACAAGGTGCGCGACCGCCTCGGGAGCGGCGTCGCGTTGCTCGCGTCGGTGAATGACGGCAAGGTCTCGCTCGTCGCGGGCGTGACCAAGGATCTGACCGGCCGCGTCAAGGCGGGGGAGCTCGTGAACTTCGTCGCTCAGCAAGTGGGGGGCAAAGGCGGCGGGCGTCCCGACATGGCGCAGGCGGGCGGGGTGAATCCCGACGCGCTGCCGCAGGCGCTGAAGTCCGTGGAGGCCTGGCTCGAGGAACGGCTGTAGCCGCGCAGCGCGCGCGAAAGGAGGGTACGTGCCCGACGATCTGATGACGTATGTCTTTAGCGGCCTCGGCCTCCTCGTGGTGATCTGGGTGGTGCGCAACATCATCGTGATGGTCCGCTCGGCACGTCGCTCGGCGGAGGAAGTGGAGCTGGCGCGCAAGAAGCAGGAGGCGCTTTTCGAGGCGAGCTTTCCCGAGCTGCAACCGCACTTCCATCCGGAAAAGGTGCTGCAGTTCGTCAACGCGCAACGCGCGCGTAAGGCGGCGATGGGCACGTCGACGTGGAATAACCCTGCGGGCTTTTCCGCGGCGGCGATTGCCGAATTCGCGGCCGATCCCAAGGGCGAGGCCGTGCGCCTTCTCGATGCCGCGGGATCGCTCCTCGCGCGATTCATATTCCAGGAGACTCCCGAGGGCGGCGTGATCCGCATGGGCGCGGGCAAGTTCACCGTGAACCTCAAGGACGCGGCAGTGCGCTATTGGCACCCGGAGCGCGAGTTCAAGTGGTCGCGCCTCAAGGGTTGGCGCGTCCTCACCACGCTTTCCGACCGCTCGATCGACTCGACCGATCGCGGGACGAGCTTTTCGAGCGACAGCTCGTCGTCGTCCACCGCGACCACCGCGGCTGCGGCCGGGGCGGCCGCGGCGCTGGTCGCCGGTGCCGGCGGCGCTTTCGACGGCGGCGGCTCGTCGGGCGCCTGGGATGGGTCTGCGTCCGGAGAATCGCGCACGAGCTACTGATGCTCGCAACGCCCGAGACTCTTGTCGCGCGTCCCATCGCCGGGCTCCTCCCCGTGGACGACCGGCGCGAGCCCCTCAAGGTCCTGATCGCGTCGCTCGCGCGCGGCGGCGCCGAGCGCATCGTGCTCGAATGGCTCGCCGAGGAGGCGCGCCGCGGGCGCGCGATCGAGCTGGCGATCGTGCATGCGCGCCGAAATGCCTTCGCCGTGCCTGCGCGCGTTGTGGTGATCGAACGCGGCGACGAGGCCCCCGAGTGGTTTGTCGAAGAGCTCGCGCGGCGCTGGTATCCGGCACGCGCGGCGGTGAGCACGCACCTGGTGGGCGACGAGTTGCTTTCGGTCCTTTGGCGCGCGGGCATTCCCACCATCCCCACGATCCACAATTCGCGCGAAGGCTGGCGCAACGATCCGTCGCGTTGGAACGCAGGGAATGTCCCGATCGCGTTGGCCTGCGCCCAATCCGTGGGTAAGCAGATGGTCGAAGCCGGCTGCCGCTGCGAGATCGTCGCGATTCGCCATGTGCCCGCGTCGCAGCGCGCGGCGGTCGATCCCGTGCAGCGCATGCGCATCCGCTCGTCGTTGGGAATCGGCCCGAAGACGCTCCTGGTCGGGGTGGTTGGGGCGTTCAAGCCGCAAAAGGATTTTCCGCGCGCGGTCGAGATCGTCGCGCAAGCGCGCGCGCTTCGCGATGCCGGGCTTGTGATCCTCGGAGGCGTGCTCGACGACACGCAGCTCGCCGAGCTCGACCGCGTGCTCACGCGGATTGTCGAGCTCGAAGCGCAGGGAATGGTGAAGTTGCCGGGGTTCGTCGATCCGATCGGTCCGTACTACGCTGCGTGCGACGTGCTGCTCCTCGCGAGCCGCTACGAGGGCCTGTCGATGGCGGCGCGCGAAGCGCTCGCCGCGGGACTCCCCGTCGTCGCCATGGACGTCGGCGGGCAGGCGGAGATCGAGCATGAGCGCCTCACGCTGGTCACCGCGCGCGCGACGGCGAATGAGCTCGGGCGCCTCCTCGCGGGCTACCCGGTTCGCGAGCGGCTCGAGGCCGAGCCGCCGGTGCGCGCGCCGCGAATCTGGAGCCTCGCGCAGGCGTGGCGCCGGCGCACGGGACGGGGCGCCAACACGGTCTTCGTGACGGCCAACCTCAACGCGGGGGGCGCGCAGCGCTCGCTCGTGAATCTCACGCGCTCGTTGCCCGCGCGCCATCGTGTCGAGATCGCAGTCTGCGGCGACACGACGCAAGGCGGGTTCGCGGAAACACTGCGCGAGGCCGCGGTGCCTTGCTACCGGCCCGCGGCCACATCCGACCCGTTCGCGGTGTGCGAGTCGCTGCTGGCCCGGGTCGCGGAGAATGGCGCCGGCACGCTCTGTTTCTGGAACACCGATCCACGCTTGAAACTGCTCGTGTCGAAGTTCGCGCCACGGCGCCTGCGTCTCGTGGACGCTTGCCCGGGCGCCTATGCCTTCGACGAAATGGAAGGCGAGCGCCGCTTCGCCCAGGCGATCACCTATTCGGTGGACGAGTACTACGCGCGCCTCGACCTTCTCGTGCTAAAACACGCGGCGACCCGCTTTCCGGTGTGCCGCGACGTTCGTGTGATCGCCAACGGAGTCGCCGCTCGCAGGAGCGGGTTCAGGCCGGCCGCGCGGCCGCGCTTTCTCGTGAGCGGGCGCATTGCACCGAGCAAGCGGCTGGAGACGATCGTCGACGCGTTCGCGATCTTTTGCGAGACTTTCCCGGCAGGCGAGCTCCACGTGGTGGGCCAAGCCGAGCCGCGCCACGCGACCTATGCCGCCGGCGTCGTCGAGCGCAGCCGCGGCCTCGCCATCCGTTTCCGCGGCGCGCGGCCCGATCTCGCCCATCTGGACGAGGCGTTCACCGCGGCGATCGTGCTCGGCACGCACCAGGGATGCCCGAACGCGGTCCTCGAGGCGATGGCGGCGTCGATCCCGGTGATCGCGAACGCGAGCGGCGGCACGGGCGAGCTGGTGCGCGCGCACGAGACCGGTTGGCTCCTCGCCGAAGAGACGCAGCCCGCCGAGCTCGCCGAGGCGATGTCCTTCTGCGCGCGCGATGCCGCGATCGCCGCGCGCATGGCGGCCAATGCCCACGCGCGCGCCGCAGCCGAGTTTTCGCTCGAGACGATGGCCGCGCGCTATCTCGAATGCTTCGCGCCGGCGGCCGCATGAGCGAAGCCACGGGCCGCGAGCGGATCACGCGGTACCTCCGCGATGCCGGGCTTTCCACGCTCATGGGCCGTGAAGCCGATGTCGAGCTGGCGGTCCGCGACCTTCTCGAAGCCATGGCGGACAAGGTCGCCATCGGCAACGCCGATTCGCTCTATTCGTATCCCGTGCCGATGCTCTCGGAAGACGGCACGTGCTCGGTGGCCGATGAGATGGCGCCCGTCCCCTACGACCTCGCGCCGATTCTTGGCGGACGCACGGAGCAGGCGACGCGGCGGCTCGCATTGCTCGAGCGCTTGGTCGAGCGTTCGCAGGTCACCACCGGCGCGGATTGGGTGGGCGTCTATCAGCGGCGCACGCGGCCCGCGGGGGACGCCGTGCTCGTGAAGCTCGCCTACGTCGGGCGGGCGAGCCGTGCGGAGTTTCCGCTCACGCGCGAATTCGCGGCGCGCAGCACCAACAGCACCGTCGGGCTCACCGGACGCGCGACCGTGATCGACGACGTGTCGAAGCACGTCGAAGCCGGCGGCGGGTTCTATGTCTGCGATGACGGGGTCCAGTCGGAAGCCTGCGTTCCGATCCTCGACGAGGCACGCCGCGTCGTGGGCATCATCGATGCGGAAGCCAAGCCGCGCGGTTTCTTCGAAGCCCACCGGCTCGCGGTCATCGCGGCCTTCGCGATGGTCGCCGCCGCGGTGCTTCCCTAGGCGGCGGCCGACGACTCGCCGACGAAAGGCTTCTTGCCGTCGCGCCAGCGGCGCCAGGCCTTCGGATTCTCCAGCGCTTCGATGAGCGCCAAGTTCATGTCGACCGGTTCGGCATCGAATCCCGCCGCCCGCGCCGCGTGTTGCGCCTGGGTGATGATCACCGCCGCGTTGTGCGCGACCGCCGGGTGCATCGGCGCCTCGATGCCATCGTCCGCGGGGTCCGCGAAAGAGGCCTTGCACGTCTCGACGCGGGTGGAGTGGAAGCGGCGGCATTGCGCCGGCCGCGCCGCGTAGGCCGAGCAGGCCCCGTCGTCGCCGAGCAGCGCGCACGGAAGGTTTACGTGCTTGCGTCCCTCCGCGCCCAACGCGCGCGTCGTCGCCGCGTTCTGCGCGAGCTTCGCGAGGACCGAAGCCAGGCGCGGCGCGTCGAAATTGCGGCGCAGCCACGCGGCGAGCGAGAAGGCTTCGTGCGGCGCGACCTGCACGGGCATGTGGCAGCAGTAGCTGCAGCCGCGCGTGCAGTCGATCTTCACCGCGTGTCCATGAATGCTCGCCTCGAGGATATCGTCCACGCGCCGGTGAAACGTCATCACCGCGACGGCGAGCGCGCGGGGCTCGCGCGCGGCGCGAAAGAGCTCCCGCGCCTCGCGATCCCACGGCGCTTGCCCGGTCATCGGCGCTTCGGGGGCGTCATTTAATTGGGTCGAGCCTTCGGCATCATGTCCGTGATCGAGCCTTCGGCGATCTCCGCCCCGAAGAACACGGTTTCGGAAAGCGTCGGATGGGGGTGGATGGTGAGCCCGATATCCTCGGCATCGGCGCCCATCTCGAGCGCGAGCACGGTTTCGGCGATGAGCTCGCCCGCGTTGATGCCGACGATGCCCGCGCCGAGGAGGCGCTTGGTGCCCTTCTCGAAGATGAGCTTCGTGAGTCCCTCTTCGCGACCCATGCCGAGCGCGCGACCGCTCGCGGCCCAGGGAAACACGGCCTTCTCGTATTCGATGCCCTGCGCCTTCGCCTCGGGCTCCGACAAGCCCATCCACGCCACCTCGGGATCGGTGTAGGCGACGCTCGGTATGGTGCGAGCCTCCCACGCGTGGTGATTCATTCCCGCGATCACTTCCGCGGCGAGCTTGCCCTCGTGCGTGGCCTTGTGCGCGAGCATCGGCTCGCCGACGATGTCGCCGATCGCGAAAATGTGGCCGACGTTGGTGCGCATCTGTCCGTCCACGGGAATCCAGCCGCGCTCGTTCACGTTGATGCCGGCCTTGTCCGCGCCGATGCCCTTGCCGTTCGGGCGCCGTCCGACCGCGACGAGGACGCGATCGTAGACCTCCGGCGCGGGCGCGCCGGCCCCGGCTTCGGCGCCTTCGAAGGTCGCGCGCAAGCCCTGCGGCAGCGCATCGACCTTCGCGACCTTGGTCTTGAGCAGTATCTTCTCGTAGCGTTTCTCGATGCGCCGGGCGAGCGGCTTCACGATGTCGGGGTCGGCTCCCGGAATGAGCCGGTCCATGAACTCGACGACGCTCACTTTCGAGCCGAGCGCGTCGTAGACCGTCGCCATCTCGAGGCCGATGATCCCGCCCCCGATGATGAGGAGGCGCTTCGGGATCTCCTTCAGCTCGAGCGCGTTGGTGGAATCCATGAGCCGCGAATCGTCGTACGGCAATCCCGGGATCTTCGCCGACTGCGAGCCCGCCGCGATGATGCAATGGTCGAACGACACGACCTTGCGGCCCTCCTTCGTCTGCACTTCGAGCGAGTGCGGCGAGGCGAACTGCGCCTTGCCCTCGACGACGGTGACCTTGCGGGCCTTCGCCAATCCGGCAAGTCCCTTGGTGAGCTTGGCGACGACGCTTTCCTTCCATGCGCGCAACTTGTCGAGATCGGTGCGCGGAGCGCCGAAGGTCACGCCGAAATGTCCCATCTCCTCCGCATCGGCGATGACGCGGGCCGCGTGCAGCAACGCCTTCGACGGAATGCAGCCCACGTTGAGGCACACACCGCCGAGCGTCGCGTGGCGCTCCACGAGGACGACCTTCTTGCCGAGGTCGGCGGCGCGAAATGCCGCGGTGTAGCCGCCGGGACCCGCACCGAGCACGAGGACTTCGGCGTGGATGTCCGCATCCAGGCTCGCGAGGGTCGAGCTCAGCGCTTCGCGCAGGCCCGAAGACTGCGACGCGTGCGGGGCTGCGGCGCGCTGCGCCGGCGCCGGCGCAACAGTGGCAGGGGCAGGCGCGGCAGCGGCCGGTTTGGTTTCGGCAGCCCCCTCGGACTCGAGCATGAGCAGGACCGACCCCTGCGACACCTTGTCGCCGAGCTTGACCTTTAGCTCCTTCACGGTGCCCGAATGCGAGGACGGCACCTCCATCGTCGCCTTGTCGGATTCGAGCGTGACGATCGACTGCTCCTTCTTGATCGCGTCGCCCGGCTTCACGAAGATCTCGATGACCGGGATGTCCTTGAAGTCGCCGACGTCCGGGACCTTGATCTCGATCGCGGCCATCAGAGGAGCACCCTGCGCGGATCGGCGATGACCTGCGCGAGGTGCGCGGTGAAGCGCGCGCCCAGGGCGCCGTCGACGACGCGGTGATCGTAGGAGAGCGAGAGCGGCATCATCAGCCGCGGAGCGAACTCCTTGCCGTTCCAGACGGGCTTCATCGCCGCTTTCGAAACGCCGAGGATGGCGACCTCGGGTGCGTTCACGATCGGGGTGAAGGCCGTGCCGCCGATGCCGCCCAGGGACGAGATGGAGAAGGTGCCGCCCTGCATGTCGGCCGGCCCGAGCTTGCCTTCGCGCGCCTTCGCCGCGAGCTCCGAGGTCTCCTTCGCGATGTCGAGGACGCCCTTCTGGTCGGCGCCCTTGATGACCGGCACGACGAGGCCCTGGGGTGTTTCGGCGGCGAAGCCGATATTCCAGTACTGCTTGATGACCAGGTTGTCGCCGTCGAGCGAGCTGTTGAGCGTGGGGAATTTCTTGAGGGCCGCGACGAGGGCCTTGATCAGGAAGGCGAGCGGGGTCACCTTCAGGCCCGCCTTCGCGTTCTCCTCATTGATGCGCGCGCGGAAAGCTTCGAGGTCGGTGATGTCGGCTTCGTCGAACTGCGTGACGTGGGGGATCATCACCCAGTTGCGCGCGAGCGCGGGGCCCGAGATCTTCTGGATGCGCGTGAGCGGCTTCGCCTCGACCGGGCCGAACTTCGCGAAGTCGACCTTGGGCCACGCGGGCAGCCCCAGCTCGGAAATGCCGGCGCCTTTCCCCGCGGCGGGCTGGACGGCGCCTCCGGCGACCGCTTGCTTCACATAATTCTGGATATCCTCCTTGAGGATCCGTCCTTTCGGGCCGGATCCCTGCACGCGCGCGACATCGACGCCCAACTCGCGCGCGAAGCGCCGCACGCCCGGGCTTGCGTGCGCGACGGCGTGCGGCTCGCCTGCGTTCGTCGCGACGGATGCTGCGGGTGCCGGTACGGGCGCCGATGGCGGCGCAGGCGCAGGCGCGGGCGAGGGTCGCGCTGGCGTTTCAGCAGCCGCGGCCGGCGGCTTGGGAGCTGATTGGCCCCCCGCCTGCGCGGGGGCGGTGGCCGCGGTCGGTCGTGCCGACCCCGCTGCAGCCTCCGCATCGAGTGTGAGAATGCTCGAGCCTTCGCTCACCTTGTCGCCCACCTTGACGCGCAATTCCCTGACGGTTCCGGGCGAGGGCGCAGGCACTTCCATCGTGGCCTTGTCGCTTTCCAGCGTGACGAGCGAGTCGTCCTTCTTCACCACGTCGCCCGGCTTGACCAGCACTTCGATGACCGGCACGTCCTTGAAGTCCCCGATGTCGGGGACCTTCACTTCGATCGCGGCCATTTGAATCTCCGGTTATTGGATTCTTTTGACATCGGGGCGGCTGTTGGAGCGGACAGCAAGCTGCCGCTCAACAGCGCGTGGCAGATCAAACGGTCCAAGGTGCGGGCTTTTCGACGTCGATGCCGTACTTCTTGATCGCCTCGGCGACGCGCGCCGCCGGCACCTCGCCGTCCTCTGCCAGCGCCTTCAACGCGGCAACGGTGACATAGAAACGGCTGACCTCGAAGTAGCGGCGCAGGTTTTCGCGCGAATCGCTGCGCCCGAACCCGTCGGTCCCGAGAACCTTGTAGCGGCGCGGCACGAATTCGCGGATCTGGTCGGCGAACGTGCGCATGTAGTCGGTCGAAGCGACGACCGGACCTTTCGTGGGGGCGAGGCATTGCTCGACGTGCGAAACCCTGGCCTTTTCTGTCGGATGCAGGAGGTTCCAGCGCGACACGGCCATGCCGTCGCGGCGCAATTCGTTGAAGCTCGGACAGCTCCACACGTCCGCCGCGACTTCCCAATCGTCCTTCAGCAGCTCGGCCGCCGCCATCACCTCGCGCAGGATCGTTCCGCTCCCGAGGAGCTGCACGCGCGCAGATGTTTTGTTTGCGGCCCCTGCCCCCTCGCAGAGGCGGTACATGCCCTTGAGGATGCCCTCGCGATTCGCGTCCTTGAGCCCCGGGTGCGGGTAGTTCTCGTTCATGAGGGTGATGTAGTAGAAGACGTCCTCCTGCTCTTCCACCATGCGCCGCAGACCATCCTGGACGATTACCGCGACTTCGTATCCGAATGTGGGGTCGTACGAGCGGCAATTGGGAATCACCGACGACAGCACATGGCTGTGGCCGTCCTCGTGCTGCAGGCCTTCGCCGTTGAGCGTCGTGCGTCCCGCGGTCCCTCCCAGGAGGAAGCCGCGCGCGCGCATGTCGCCCGAGGCCCACACCAGGTCGCCCACGCGCTGCAGCCCGAACATCGAGTAGAAAATGTAGAACGGGATCATCGGCACGTTGTTCGTCGAGTACGACGTCGAGGCCGCGATCCACGAGCACATCGCGCCCGCCTCGTTGATGCCTTCCTGCAGGATCTGCCCGCTCTTGTCCTCCTTGTAGAACATGAGCTGGTCGCTGTCCTCGGGCTCGTAGAGCTGGCCGAGCTGCGAGTAGATGCCGAGCTGGCGGAACAGGCCCTCCATGCCGAAGGTGCGCGACTCGTCGGGAACGATGGGCACGACGTTCTTGCCCACGCCCTTGTCCTTCAGGAGGATGCCGAGCATGCGCACGAAGGCCATGGTGGTGGAGACTTCGCGACCCTCGGCGGTCGCATCGGTGAGCGCCTTGAACGCCTCCAGCTTCGGCGCCTGCAGCTTCGAGGTGCGCCGGCGCCGCTGCGGCAGCGGACCACCGAGGTTCGCGCGCACCTCCTTCAGGTATTTCATCTCCGGCGAGCCGTCCGCGGGCTTGAAGTACGGAATCTCGGCCAGCTTGTCGTCGGGAATCGGAATGTTGAAGCGGTCGCGGAACTGGCGCAGCGCCTCGATCGGCATCTTCTTCTGCTGGTGCGCGATGTTCTTGCCTTCGCCCACTGCGCCCATGCCGTAGCCTTTCACGGTCTTCGCGAGGATCACCGTGGGCTGCCCCTTGTGGCGAATGGCCGCCGAGTATGCCGCGTAGATCTTGTGCGGGTCGTGGCCGCCGCGGTTGAGCCTCCAGATGTCGGCATCCGACATGTTCGCGACGCGCGCTTTGAGCTCCGGGTATTTGCCGAAGAAATGCTCGCGCACGTAGGCGCCGTCGCGGCTCTTGAACTTCTGGTACTCGCCGTCGACCGCCTCTTCCATGCGCTTGAGGAGAAGGCCGTCATGGTCGCGCGCGATGAGCGGGTCCCAGTACGAGCCCCAGATCACCTTGATGACGTTCCAGCCCGCGCCGCGGAAGTCCGCCTCGAGCTCCTGGATGATCTTGCCGTTGCCGCGCACAGGGCCATCGAGGCGCTGCAGGTTGCAGTTGACGACGAAGATCAGGTTATCGAGGTTCTCGCGTACGGCGAGGCTGATCGCGCCGAGGGACTCGGGCTCGTCCATTTCGCCGTCGCCCATGAACGCCCACACCTTGCGGTTCTTCGCCTTCGCCAGGCCGCGGTCGTCGAGATAGTGCAGGAAGCGCGCCTGGTAGATCGCCTGGATCGGTCCCAGGCCCATCGACACCGTCGGGAATTGCCAGAAGTCCGGCATGAGCCACGGATGGGGATACGACGAGATGCCACCGCCGTCGACCTCCTGGCGGAACATGTCGAGCTGCGCCTCGGTGAGCCGGCCGTCGAGGAAGGCCCGCGCGTAGACGCCGGGAGACGAGTGTCCCTGGATGTAGAGGAGGTCGCCGCCGTGGTCCTCGCTCGGTCCGTGCCAGAAATGGTTGAAGCCGATATCGTAGAGCGTCGCCGCCGACGCGAAGCTCGCGATATGCCCGCCGAGCTCGAGATCCTTCTTGCCCGCTCGCAACACCATTGCCACCGCGTTCCAACGCACGAACGAGCGTAGTCGCGCTTCGAGCCCTTGGTCGCCGGGGGACTGCTCCTCGAGATGCGGTGGAATCGTGTTGAGATACGCCGTGTTCGGGTGATACGGCAAGTACGCGCCGGAGCGGCGCGCCTTCTCGACGAGCTCCTCGAGGATGAAATGCGCGCGCTCCGGCCCCTCGACCGCGAGCAGCGAATCGAGCGAGTCGACCCACTCGCGGGTTTCCAGCGGGTCGATGTCTTGAAGGCGGTCCATGTCGTGGCCTCGGCGGGGTCCCAAAAGCGAATCGTATAATGACTGGCTACACGTGCGGAAAACGGTTGGGGGAGAGGACTCGTGCCCTCACGGATCGAAGCGGAGGGCCGGAACGCAGCGTGAAGTCTCCCAAGAAATCATGCACATCGGCCGCGAAGCGGGATTGTTTCTTAGAAAAGCATTTTAAGTTATTATAAAACCGAGTTTTTGCGGGTCGCCTCGGGGAGGTCGACCGGCGCCACGCCCATTGCGGCAAGATGGCTGCACGCACGAGACGAACGGCGTTGAAATAACAAACCGGAAACGGGATGAGCGATAAGGCGCATCAGTGGAGGGAGAGCGGCTGCTGGAGGAAGCGAAACACGCCGGCCGTGATGTCGTCGCGAGGACACGCATGAACATTGCGCAGTCGCTCCAATCGGCGAGTCTCACGGATCCGGGGCGGGTTCGCGACCACAACGAGGATTGCATCGAGGCGCGTCCGGAGATCGGCCTCTATGTTCTCGCGGACGGCATGGGCGGCTATAACGCCGGGGAGGTGGCGAGCGGCATGGCGACATCCCTCATCGCCGACGGTTTGCTGGAGACCTGGCAGCCCGCGGAAGTCGACCGCATGGGTCGCGATGAAGCGAAAGCGCTTTCCGAGCGCCTGCTTCGCGAGCAGGTCGCGCGCGCCAACAGCGCGGTCTTCACGACGTCGCAGAACAATCCGGAATGTGCCGGGATGGGCACGACGCTCGTCGTGTGCCTCTTCTACGACAATTTCCTGACGGTCGCGCACATCGGCGATTCGCGCCTTTACCGCCTGCGCGGAGAGGTCATGGAGCAGGTGACGCGCGACCATTCGCTGCTGCAGGAGCAGCTCGACTCGGGGCTCATAACGCCGGAGGAGGCGAAGCTTTCGCAGAACAAGAACCTTGTTACCCGCGCGCTCGGCATCGATCCGTCCGTGGATACGGAAGTGCATGTCTACGAGACGGAGCCCGACGACATCTTCCTGCTGTGTTCCGACGGGCTGAGCGACATGGTCGAGGACGATGAGATCCGGCTCACCCTTGTCACGCTCAAGACCAACCCCAGCCTCACCGTCCAGCAGCTCGTGCAGGGTGCCAACGACAACGGCGGGCGCGACAACATTTCTGCGATGCTGATCCGCGTCGCCGAACCGTACGGCGTGCCCCGCGGGTGGCTCGCTCGATTCAAGGCACTATTCCGGTAATACCCAAGGAAAACGACCATGGCCAAGCTGATTCTCAGTGTCGACGGGCAGGTCCTGAAGGAGCACACGCTCGGGAAGGAGCGCACGCTCATCGGACGCAAACCTCACAACGACATCCAGATCGACAACCTGGCCGTGAGCGGCGAGCATGCGGCGATCATCACGATCCTCAACGACTCCTTCGTCGAGGACCTCGGCAGCACCAACGGCACGATGGTCAACGGCAAGCCGATCAAGAAGCACTTCCTGCAGAACAACGACGTGATCGAGATCGGCAAGCACAAGCTCAAGTACTTCAACGACCAGCCTGCAGCAGCGGCCGGCGGCGCCGATTTCGAGAAGACGATGATCATCCGCAGCGCGCCGAAGCCCGCGCCGGCACCAGCGCCTGCCGCGCCCGCGGCGACGGCCGAAAAGATGGGGGACACGCACACGAACCTGAAGGCGATGGAGATGGTGGAGACGCCGAAGCCCGCAGCGCCGCCGCCACCCCCGCCGCCCGCTCCGGCCCACGCCGCACCTGCTCCGGCCCACGCCGCGCCGGCGCACGCCGCACCCGCCCATGCCGCACCTGCACCGGCCCACGCCGCCGCACCGGCACCCCAGGCGGCCGCGCCCGCACCCCCGCCGCGGCCGGCTGCGCCCGCGGCGCCTGCGGCGTCACCCGCGGCCGCTGGTGGGCTGCGTGAAGCCGCGATCCAGGTCCTGTCGGGCGCCGCGGCCGGGCGCACCCTCGACCTCACCAAGAACCTCACCACGATCGGCAAGCCCGGCCTGCAGGTGGCGGTGATCACCAAGCGCCCCAACGGCTATTTCATCACGCACGTCGAGGGAGCCACCTATCCGACCCTCAACGGCTCGGCACTCGGCGCCCAGGCCCACCAGCTTGGCGACCACGACTTGATCGAGATCGCCGGCGTGAAGATGGAGTTCTTCTACAAACCGTGACCAAGGCAGGCCGCCTCGGCAAGCTCAGGACAGGCGCCGAACGCCGGTCCCGGTGGGGCAAAAAATCGGTCGTCGGCGCCCGTCATTCGGGCTGACTTTCACCGATAATGATCTGCATCGCCGGTCCTCGTCGCGGCCGGCACCCGTGCGCGGAAGGCCGCGTCAAGACGTGCGCCGCTGCTCGAGGACTCGAAGATGAGGATCAGGGTACTGGGATGCAGTGGGGGCATCGGCGGAGGACTGCGAACGACGGCGCTACTGGTCGACGAGGACATCCTCATCGATGCGGGCACTGGCGTGGGCGACCTTTCGCTCGAGAGCCTGGCGCGCATCGACCATATCTTCGTGAGCCACTCGCATCTCGATCACGTCGCGAGCATCCCGTTCCTCGTGGATACGGTGTGCTGGATGCGGGGAAGCCCGATCGTGGTGTACGGCATCAAGGAGACGCTGGACATCCTGCGGGCGCACCTGTTCAACTGGAAGCTGTGGCCGGACTTCACGCAGATCCCGGACGCGGAGCATCCTTTCATGGTCTATCGCGAGATTCGCATCGGCGAGACGGTCGAGCTGGGGGAGCGGCGCTTCACCGCGATCCCCGCGAACCATACGGTGCCCGCGGTCGGCTATGCGCTCGACAGTGGGCGCGCCGCGCTGATCTACAGCGGGGATACGTGGGTGAACGACGGCCTGTGGCGCGTGGTGAACACGACCCCGCATCTCAAGTACCTCATCATCGAGACGGCATTCCCGGACAAGGAACACGAAGTCGCGGCGGCGTCCAAGCACTTGTGCCCGCGCGTCCTCGCGCAGGAGCTCGGCAAGATGCGCGCGACCCCGGAGGTGTACATCACGCACCTGAAGCCGGGGGAGGGCGCGCTCACGATGAAGGAAGTGAGCGAGGCGGCCGGCCGCTGGCGGCCGCGGATGCTCGAGAACAACCAGGAATTCTCCCTGTAGGATCAACTTTTTCGCAGGTGCAACCATGAGCGCAGTCCTCGAAGCGAAATCCCAGGGCATGGCCCAGGCCGATGCGATGAGCATGAAGGTCGCCTTCTACAAGAAGATCCAGACCGTCACCAACCGCATCCACTCGACCAACAACATCGACGAGATCATCCTCGATGTCTCGAAGGACATCACCACGGTCTTCGAGGCCGACCGCCTCACGATCTACATCATCAGCGAGGACACCACGTCGATCATCTCCAAGGTGAAGACGGGGCTGAACTCCTTCAAGGACATCAAGCTGCCGATTTCGGAATCGTCGCTCGCCGGCTACTCGGCGCTGCACAAGCGCCACATGAACATCAAGGACGTCTACGACGACGCGGAGCTCAAGCAGTTCTCCCCGAACCTCGCGTTCCTGAAGGCCGTGGACCAGCGCACCGGCTACCGCTCCAAGCAGATGCTGATCGCACCGATCCTGGGCGGCGAGTCGGGAACCGACCTGATGGGAGTGCTGCAGCTCATCAACAACCTGTCGGGGCAGCCGTTCTCGGCCTTGCACGACGAGGGCGTGATGGAGCTCGCGAAGACGCTCGCGATCGCCTTCCGCGTCCGCCAGCAGATGCCCGGGGCGATCCAGTCGAAGTTCGAGTACCTGGTGGTCGACAACATCATCGCGGCCGCCGAGCTCGAGCTCGCCACGCGCAACGCCCGGCGCAAGAACAAGAACGTCGAGGAAATCCTGATCGACGAGTTCCAGGTGAAGCCCGAGGCGCTCGGCGCGGCGCTCGCCAAGTTCTTCGGCGTCGAGTACGAGCCTTTCAAGGCCGACCGCGTGAAGCCCCCGGACCTGCTGAAGAACATCAAGCGCGACTACGCCGAGGCGAACCACTGGATTCCCGTGGACGAGGGTCCGAAGGGGATCCTGATCATGTCCACGGACCCGGAGCGCGTGCGCAGCTCGCGCATGGTCGACAACGTCTTCCCACGCTCGAAGTTCATCTACAGGGTCACCACCGAACGCGACTTCGTGCAGACGCTCAACCAGTATTTCGGCGCCGAGGCGGCGGGGGGCGGCGAGTCCATCGGCGACATGCTTTCCAACCTCGAGGATGACGACGAGATCGGCATGGCGTCCGGGGCCGACGACGTGTCGGCGGCGGCGGACAACGAGCTCGTGAAGCTGGTGAACAAGATCATCATCGACGCATACAACCAGGGCGCCTCCGACATCCACGTCGAGCCGCTTCCCGGCAAGGGGAAGACCGGTGTCCGGTTCCGCAAGGACGGGTCGCTCGGGCCCTACATCGAGGTACCGGCCTCCTATCGCAATCCGCTGGTCACGCGCCTGAAGATCATGTGCGACCTGGACATCTCGGAGAAAAGGAAACCCCAGGACGGCAAGATCAAGTTCAAGAAGTTCGGGCCCCTCGACATCGAGCTGCGCGTGGCGACCATTCCCACGACGGGCGGCGTCGAGGACGTGGTGATGCGTATCCTCGCGGCCGGCGAGCCCATCCCGCTCGACAAGCTCGGCGTGCTGCCCACCAACATGGAGCGCCTGAAGGGGTGCATCTCGAAGCCCTACGGGCTCTTCTTCGTGTGCGGGCCGACGGGCTCCGGAAAGACCACGACGCTGCACTCGGTGCTGGGCTCCCTGAACACCCCGGAGACCAAGATCTGGACGGCGGAAGATCCGGTCGAGATCACGCAGAAGGGCCTGCGCCAGTGCCAGGTGAACCCCAAGGCGGGATTCAACTTCGCCGTCGCGATGAAGTCGTTCCTGCGTGCCGACCCCGACATCATCATGGTGGGGGAGATGCGCGACAAGGAAACGACCGGCATGGGCATCGAGGCCTCCCTCACGGGTCACCTGGTGTTCGCCACACTGCACACGAACTCCGCGCCCGAATCGATCATCCGCCTGCTCGACATGGGCCTGGATCCGTTCAACTTCGCCGACGCTCTCCTCGGCATCCTCGCGCAGCGCCTGACCAAGCGCCTGTGCAAGTGCAAGGAGGCGTACTCGCCCGGGCAGGAGGAAATCAAGCATCTCCTCACCGAGTACTGCGAGGAGCTCAAGGCGACCGAGGAATTCAAGAAGGACCTGAACGCGGGCTACAAGCGCGTGTTCGAGGTATTCCAGAAGGATTACGGCCTCGGCAAGCCCGACTACAAGCTCTACAAGCCGAAAGGCTGCGACGCCTGCGGCGGCACCGGCTACAAGGGGCGCGTCGGCCTGCACGAGCTGATGGTCGGGACCGATCCGGTGAAGAAGCTGATCCAGGAGCACGCACGCGTGGCGGACCTTTTCACGCAGGCGCTCGCCGACGGGATGATCACGCTCAAGATGGACGGGATGAACAAGGTGCTGCAGGGCGTGACCGACATGATCCAGGTGCGGGCGGTGTGCATCAAATGAGCGTGCGTCGAAACCATGGCTAGCGCGGTCATCCCGGTGCAGGCCGGGATCCAGTCCCACTCTTCGCGCCCGCTCGAAGAGCGCATCGTCTCGCGCCTCGAATACCTCAACCAGATCGGCATCGCGCTCTCGCAGGAGCGCGACATCAACAAGCTGCTCGAGACGATCCTCATCGCCGCCAAGAACCTCACCCGCGCCGACGGCGGGACGCTCTACCGGCTCATGGACAACAAGCTGCAGTTCGAGATCGTGCGCACCGACAGCCTGTCGATCGCGATGGGTGGAACGACGGGGACCGTCGTGCCGTTCTATCCGATCCCGCTGCATGACAAGGACGGCAACCCGAACTACACGATGATCGCCGCCTACGCGGCGCTCACCCACAAGACGGTGAACATCGCCGACGCGTACGCCGAAGAGGGTTTCGATTTCTCGGGAACGCGCAACTTCGACAAGCGCACCGGCTACCGCTCCAAGTCGTTCCTCACGGTTCCGATGAAGAACCACGAGGGCGACATCATCGGCGTCCTCCAGCTGCTGAACGCGATGGACGCGCAAACAAACGAGGTGATCGCGTTCAGCGCCGAGGACCAGCACCTGGCCGAATCGCTCGCGTCGCAGGCGGCGATCGCGCTCACCAACCGGCTCCTGATCCAGCAGCTCGAGGTGCTGTTCGAGTCCCTGATCGAGCTCATCAATAGCGCGATCGACGAGAAGAGCCCGTATACCGGCGGCCATTGCAAGCGCGTGCCGACGCTCACGATGATGATCGCCGAAGCCGCGCACAACACCACGCAGGGCGCACTCGCCGATTTCCGCATGTCGGAGAAGGACCGCTACGAGCTCAAGATCGCGGGGCTTCTGCACGATTGCGGCAAGATCACCACGCCGGTCCACGTCGTCGACAAGGCCACCAAGCTGGAGACGATCTTCGACCGCATCGCGCTCATCGCGCAGCGCTTCGAGGTGCTCAAGCGCCAGGCGGAAGTCGAGATGCTGCGCGCGAAGCTCGCCGCGCTGGAGAGTGGGGACAAGGAAAGCGCGCGCCGCGCCGAGGAGGCCTACGCCGAGCGCATCCGCCAGTACGACGACGATCGCGAGTTCCTGAAGGCCAGCAACATCGGCGGCGAACGCATGAAGCCCGAGGACCAGGCGCGCGTGTCGCGCATCGCCGCATACGACTGCGTGAACGAGCGCGGCGAGAAGGAGCGCTTTCTCACCAAGGACGAGGAAGACAACCTCAATATCCAGTACGGCACGCTCCTGCCCAAGGAACGCGAGATCATCAACCACCACATCATCGCCACCATCAAGATGCTCGAGGCGCTGCCCTGGCCGCGCCACCTCACCAGCGTGCCCGAGTATGCGGGTGGGCACCACGAGCGCATGGACGGCAAGGGATACCCACGAGGCCTCAAGCGCGAACAGATGAGCGTGCAGGCGCGCCTGATGGGCATCGCCGATATCTTCGAGGCGCTCACCGCCAAGGATCGGCCCTACAAGAAGGGCAAGACGCTTTCCGATTCGCTCGCGATCCTCGGGAAGATGCGCGAGACCGGCCACATCGATCCCGACCTCTTCGACGTCTTCGTCCGCGAGAAGGTGTACCTGAGCTACGCCCACGAATTCCTCGACCCGGAGCAGATCGACCAGGTCGACGATTCGCGCATTCCCGGCTATCGGCCGTAATGGCATGAACATTGCGACCAGGCCGTGTTCCCGGCCCGATCCCCTTTTGCGCCGGCCCAGGAAAACATGAGCCACCGCGTGCCCATCTCGGTCTTCTTCGCCCTGTTCACCGTTTCAGGCTTCGCGGGTCTCATTTACGAGTCGATCTGGAGCCATTACCTCAAGCTCTTCCTCGGGCATGCGGCGTACGCGCAGACCCTCGTGCTCGCCATCTTCATGGGCGGCATGGCGCTCGGCTCGTGGCTCGTCAGCCGCTTCACGCTGCGCATCGCGAACCTGCTCCTCGGGTACGCGCTTGCCGAGCTCGGCATCGGCATCCTCGCGATCCTCTTCCATCAGGTCTTCGTCGGCACCACCGAATGGGCGCTCGACTCGCTCTTTCCGTCGATGGGAAGCTCGGGCGCGATCGACGTCGTCAAATGGACGATCGCCTCGGCGCTGATCCTTCCGGCTTCGCTGCTGCTCGGCACCACATTCCCGCTCATGAGCGCGGGGGTTATCCGCCTTTATCCGGAAGCGGGCGGCCGGGCCCTGGCGATGCTGTACTTCACCAACAGCCTCGGGGCCGCCATCGGTGTTCTCGCGAGCGGCTTCTTCCTCATCGCGAAGGTCGGCTTGCCGGGAACGATCCTCACCGCGGGCCTCATGAATGTCGTGTTGGCCCTCGTCGTGTATGGCCTCACCAAGAAGCTGCCCGCGGTGACCCCCGCGACGGCCGGCTCCGGCGAGGCCGGCATGACATCGATCCCGCACCTCGCGCGCGCGATTCTCATCCTCGCCTTCGCGACCGGTGCGGCGTCGTTCGTCTACGAGATCACGTGGATCCGCATGCTGACCACGGGCCTGGGTGCGTCGACACACGCGTTCGAGGTCATGCTTTCGGCGTTCATCCTGGGCATGTCGCTCGGGGCTTTCGTGCTGCGCGGGCGCATCGAGCGGCTGCGCAACGACCTCATGTGGCTCGCGACGATCGTCTTCGCGAAGGCGGCGCTCGCGGTGTACGCGGTGTGGATCTACGGAGACGTGCTCGACTTCATCCGCTGGACGCTCCTCGCGACGGCACGCACCGACGGGGGCTATACGCTCGCGAACGCCGCCGGCATGGTGGCCTCCATGATCGTCATGTTCCCGACCGCTTTTTGCGCGGGCATGACGCTGCCGCTGGCGACGCACGCCCTCGCGCGCCGCGGCCTCGGCGAGGCCTCGATCGGACGCATTTACGGGGCGAACACCGCGGGCTGCATCGTCGGCGCGATCTTCGCGACCCACGTCGGCATGGAGCTGCTGGGGGTGAAGAACCTCACGGGGCTGGGCGCCATGATCGACGTCGCGGTCGCGGCGCTCATCCTGGCCGTTGGCCTGGAAGGCGCGCCGCGGCGGCACGCGCTGGCCGGCGCGGGAACGTTTTGCGTCGTGGCTGCGATCGCCTTTGCGTCGATCCACCTGGACCTGCTGCGCATGAGCTCGGGTGTCTTTCGCTTCGGCTCCTTCGAGGACGCGAAGATCGTGTCCTTGCCTTTTTATCGCGACGGCAAGACCGCCTCGATCTCGGTGACCGACAACGCGGCGAACAAACGGCGCAGCATTCGCACCAACGGCAAGACCGACGCGGCGATCACGTTCGGCGAGGACGTGCTTCCCGGGCCCGACGAGGGCACGATGATCCTTTTGGGCGCGATCGCGCTCGCCACCCGGCCGGATTCGGCGATCGTCGCGAACATCGGCTTCGGCTCGGGGCTCACCACGCACACGCTGCTCGGCAGCCCGCGCGTGAAGGTGGTCGACTCGATCGAGATCGAGCGCATGATGATCGAGGGCGCGCGGCTTTTCCATCCGCGCAATCGGCGCGCCTACGAGGATGCGCGAAGCCACATCCACATCGACGACGCGAAGACGTTCTTCGCGGCGCGTGGCCAACGCTACGACGTCATCGTCTCGGAGCCGTCGAATCCCTGGGTGAGCGGAGTGTCCACGCTCTTCTCCGAGGAATTCTATCGCCAGGTTCGGCGCCACCTGAAGGACGACGGACTGCTGGTGCAGTGGGTCCAGTCGTACGACATCAGCATCGACTTGCTGGCGACCATGTTCAAGGCGCTCGGAAGCCAGTTCGGCGACTACGCTCTTTACCGCGTGGGCGCAGCCGACCTCCTCGTCGTCGCCACGCCGGGCCGCGCGCTCCCGCCGCTCTCCGCGGATATCTTCACCTTCCCCGGCACGGCCGCCGATCTCGCCTACCTCGGCTATCACGAGCTCGACGACCTCAAGGCGCTGCGCATCGGCGGACGCCGCGCGATCGAGCCGCTCTTCGCGCAAAGCGATTTCCCCGCGAACTCGGATTACTTCCCGGTGCTCGACCAGAATGCGCCGCGCGCGCGCTTCAAGGGCGAGAGCGCACGCGAGCTGCACGCGGCGCGCGATTCCCTCGTATCACCGCTTGCGCTGATCGACGGCGAAACACGCACGCCGCGCGCGCGCCTCGCGCGTGCGGGCGCGAATTGGCCGGAACGCATCGACGACACGACTGTCGGCGCAGAGGCGATCGGCGTCTTCCTCTCCGGCGATGTATCCGCGACCCGCATGCTGCCGCCGGACGGCAAGACTGCGGCCTTGCTCGCGCACGGCCTGCTCGGGGGCTGCGTCGGAGCTCAGCTCGAATGGATCGAGGCGCTTGGAAAGGTCACCACACTCGCCTCGCCGTATCTCACCCGCGACGAAGTGAGCGTCGTCTTCGATGCGGTGCGCAAGTCGCCGTGCTGGAAATCGCTCGCCGAGTTTCCGCGCCAGCACGTGCTGCTGCTCGAGGCCATCAACGATCGCGACGCCACCCGCATGCGCACCATCGGCACGGCGCTGATGGAACGCCCGGATGTCCACGCACGCAGCGGTTTTCCATTCCTCGCGGCGCTCGCGGGAGGCATCGCCGAGGGCCGGATCGACGAAGCGCGCATGTTCTGGAATCGCCACGAGGCTAGGCTGCCGCCGGGCGTCCGCGACAGCTTCCAGGCGCGGCTGATGCGCGCGCATCTGGTTGTCGCCAGAAACGCAAACAGGTGACGAATTGCGTCAATTATGGCGGGAACGCGCCCAGCGGGCGGCCGGCATTGGCGGGGGTTCGAGTCGATTCGCCAGCCATCGCAGGTCTGGGCGCTTCATGCAAATCCAGTGGCTTGATTCATAAGACGGTTTTCGCCGATACGGCGTTACTATCCGCGAAACGGGCTTGGCACGCCGGTTGCATAAATGAGCCCGCACACTGACGGTGTGGCGAAGGTTTCCCTTCCACTCACATAGGAGTTCTAGATGAAGAAAGTACAACAGGGCTTTACGCTGATCGAACTGATGATCGTTGTCGCGATCATCGGTATCCTGGCGGCCATTGCGATTCCGGCGTACCAGGACTACATCATGCGTTCGAAGGTGACGGAACTGGTGAACGCCGCCGGCGTTTGCAAGACCTCGGTTGCCGAGT
>Ga0209131_1000678_pt1 | contig 24088 bp, 24 predicted proteins | sample GraSoi_2013_40cm_FD_185826 | JGI IMG/M metagenome (GOLD analysis project Ga0209131, IMG submission 185826) | Grasslands soil microbial communities from the Angelo Coastal Reserve, California, USA - Sample 9_17_2013_40cm (SPAdes) (version 2) | ecosystem: Environmental > Terrestrial > Soil >... | reverse complement strand
CCCTGCGCCTCTTCCTTGCGCGCGCAATCCAGCAGCAGGATCGCGTTCTTCGCCACCAGGCCCATCAGCATGATGATGCCGATGAAGCTCATGAGGTTGAGCGTGCCCTTGGTGAGGAGCAACGCGAGGACCACGCCGATGAGCGACAGCGGCAGCGACAACATCACGGGCAGGGGCGCCGTGAACGAGCCGAACTGCATGACCAGGACGAGGTACATCAGCGCGATGCCCATGATCAGCGCGATGAACATCTCGCGGAACACTTCCTGCTGGTCGCGCGAGGCGCCGCCCAGCGTGATGCCGTAGCCCTGCGGGAAGTCGATCGCCTTGGCGAGCTTCAGCGCATCCGCGGTCACCTCGCCGGAGGCACGGCCCTGCGTGTTCGCGGTGACGGCGACCATGCGCTTGCCGTCCAGGTGCTGGACCTGCGCAGGTCCCTTGCCCATGGTGATGTTGGCGATCTGGTCCAGGGGGATGAGCATGTTGGTGCCGGTCACGGCAATCGGCAGGTGCTCGATGTTCGAGGCGTCGATGCGGTCGTCGGGGTGCAGGCGCACGGAAACGTCGCGCGTCTCGCCGGTGGGATCGACCCAGTCTCCGGCCTCCACGCCGGCGAAGGCCACGCGCAGCGCCTGGGCCGCGTCGCCCACGGAGATGCCCAGGTTATTCGCCAGTCCCCGGTCGACCTCGATCTTCAGCTCGTCCTTGGGCTCCTGCTCGGATAGCCCCACGTCCACGGCGCCCGGGATCGTCTTCATCTTCGTCATGAAGTCGCCCGTGATCGCCATGAGGCGGCGCGAGTCGGGCCCGCTGAACTGGATCTGCACCGGCTTCCTCACGCCCTGGTTGAGGTCGTCGATCACGACATACTCGGCGCCCACGATGGTCGCCACTTTCGCGCGCAGCTCCTTGGAGATCTCCCAGATCGTGCGGTCGCGGGTCTTGGGCTTGCCGATGTCCACATACACGCGCCCGCCGCCCGCAAACACGGTGCTGTTGGTGGCTTTCGTCTCCTTGATGGTGCGCGCGAGCTCGGCGGCCTTCTCGGTCTTGAGCTTCGCGTACTCGAGGCTCGCGGAAGACGGCGTGCGCACGTCGATGGCGATGGTGCCGTAGTCGGAGGGCGGCAGGAACGTCGAGCCGCCGATCGTGAACTGCAGCACGAGCGCGCCGATGAAGGAGACGAGCGCGATCGCCATCATCCATTTGCGGTGGTGCAGCGCCCACGCGATCACGTTGCCGTAGCGGTCGGCCTGGTGGTCGAACCAGTCGTTGAACTGGTGCAGCCACTTCGAGATGCCGCGCTTCTCCTGGTGGCGATAGCCCACCGGATCGCCCCAGTACGCCGAAAGCATCGGGTCCAGGGTGAAGGAGATGTAGAGGCTCACCATCACGGAGGTGGCCACCGTCAGGGCGAAGGGCCGGAACCACTCGCCGGCGCCGCCGCCCATGAATGCGACGGGAATGAACACCGCGACGATGGAGAAGGTCGTGGCCATCACCGCGAGGCCGATCTCCGCGGTGCCGTTCCTCGAGGCCGTCATGCGGTCTTCGCCGCCTTCCATGTGCCGCACGATGTTTTCCCGCACCACGATGGCATCGTCGATCAGCACCCCGATGGCGAGCGAAAGCCCCAGCAACGTCATGAAGTTCAGCGTGAACCCGCACGCCCACACCGCGATGAATGCGGCGATGGCGGAGGTGGGAAGCGACAGCGCCGTGATGAGCGTCGAGCGCCATGAGTTGAGGAACGCGTAGACCACGAAGATCGTGAGGATCGCACCGAAGGCCAGCGCATCGATCACGTTGTGGAGGCTGTTCTCCGCGTCCTTGCCGCCGTCCTGCGTGACTTCGAGCTTCGTGCCCGTGGGGAGCGTCTTGTTGATCTCGTCCACCATGTCGCGGATCTTCGCGGCCACGGTGACGGTGCTCGCATCGCGCGAGCGCGTGATCGAGATGCCGACGTTCGGGTGCGCGTTCCTGAGGCTGAAGCCGGCGAGCTCCGCGAAGCCGTCCTGCACGGTCGCGACCTGCCCGAGCCGCACGATCTGGCCGCCGGTGCGCTTGATCACGATGTCATTGAAATCGCGCGGCGACTCGATGCGCCCCACGAGGCGGATGCTCTGCTCGTCGAGCGCCCCCTTCACGCGGCCCACGGGTGCCGTCGTGTTCTGCGCGCGCAGCGCGTTCACGACTTCGGTGACCGAGACGTTGAACTCGCGCAGCTTCTCGGCACGCAGCAGCACGGAGAGCTCGCGCTTGAGCGAGCCGTTCACGCTCACCACCGCCACGCCGTCGATCGAGCGGAAGCGGTCGGCGAGCACGTCCTCGCCCAGGCGGGAGATGGCCGCGAAGCTCTGGGAGTCCGAGGAAAGGGCCAGCTGCATGATCGGCTGCGCCGACGGGTCGATGCGGGTGAGGATCGGCTCGCGCATCTCGATGGGCAGCTTGTAGCGCACCGAGTTGATCGCGTTGCGGATCTCGTCGGCCGCCTCGCTCATGTTCTTCTTGTAGTTGAAGATGATGACGATCTGCGCCTGGCTCTCGAGCGCGTTGGAGCGGATCTGGTAGACCTGGGGGATGCTCTGCAGCGACTTCTCGACGCGGTTGATGATCTCGCGCTCGACGGTCTCGGGCGAGGCGCCCGGGTAGGGCACCGTCACCACCATCACGGGTTGCTCCACGTCCGGGATCTGGTTCACGCGCAGCTTGTTGAGCGCGAGGAGCCCCATGCACATCAGGCCGATGATGATGACGACGGTCGAGACCGGCCGCCGGATGCTGAAGTCGGAGAGGAACATGTCTTACTTCCCTGAAGCCATGGACGTGGTGGCGGCCGCCTGCGCCTGCACCGGCTGGCCGTCCTTCAGCATCGCCGACGGATAGCGGATCACCTTGTCGCCTTCGTTGAGGCCGGACTTCAACACGTAGTCGCCCGTGCGCGGATCGCGATCGCCCACGCTGATCGTGATCTTCGAAAGCTTGTCCTGGCCCACGCGCCACGCGGAGGCCTTGTCGCCGTCGCGCCAGATGGCCGTGGCGGGAATCGTGAGGCCGTTGGAGCTCTCCGTCTCGATGCGGCCCTCCGCATACAGGCCCGCGAGCTTCGGTTGCTCCTTGCCGGTGAAGTCCACCAGCACCGCGACCTGCCGGGTCGTGGGATTGGCCGACGGATCGACGCGGCGCACCTTGCCCTGAAAGTCCTGGTCTGCGTAACCGTTCACGCGGAAGGTCACGGGCTGCCCGGCCTTCACGGCTCCGACGTTTTCCGCGGAGATGAGGCCTTCGAAACGCATGCTCGTCGGATCGATGACCTTGAGCAGCTCCTTGCCCGGCGAAGCGGTGTCGCCGGAGGAGACCTTGCGCTCGCTCACCACGCCGTCGAACGGCGCGCGCACCGACGTGCGATCGAGCGCCTGGCGCGCGAGCACGACGCGCGCCTTGGCGGCCTCGACGTCGTTCTGCGCGGCGTTGCGTCGAACTTCCGCGTCGTCCACGGCCTGCGCGGAAGCCATGCCCGATGTGCGCAGCGTATTCACGCGCTCGAGTTGGCGCAGTGCCTGCTCGAGCGCTTGCGACGCGGTGCGCTGGTTCGCCTCGGCGGACATGAGCGCGTCGCGGATCGCGGTGTCGTCCAGGCGCACGAGGAGGTCGCCGTGCTTCACGACGTCGCCGTTTTCACGGAACACCTGGATCACGGCGGCATTGGTTTCCGAGCGCACGTCGGCGCGGCGCTCGGGCTGGATCGTCCCCGTGATGCTGGGGCCGGATGCGAGCGCGTTGCTGCGGATGGTGGCGACGTCCTCGGCGGAAACGAGGAGGGGCGGGCCCTTGGTGCCGGCGTCCTTGCTGGCGCCGGGGCCGCCCGGCTGGCAGGCGGCAGCGGACAGCGCCAGGGCAAGGGCCGGGAGAACACGGAAATTCACGGGTCTGACTTTCGTAATTCTTTTGATTTTCAAAGGTTAAGGGGTGCCGGAGGCCCAGACCACGCCCGTCGGACGAAATGCGGGATTCGGGGGGTGAATTGTACCTAATGGGCGTGAGCGGCCGGTCATGCGGGCGGTGTCGTCCGAGTCCTACGTCGCGATTCCCGGACGCCTATTCCCTGGCGCCTCGCGTCTCCCGACAATGAACTTCCAACGGGAGCAGTTTTGTGAAAGACCACACTTGGCAGGAGCGCATCGAGGAGGCGGGAACCGAGCCGGAAGTCGTCGCTGTCACGCGCGACTACCTGGCGAGGCTTTCCCAGGATGAATACGCCGAACTCCCCCTCGCATTGCGGCCGCGCAAGATCGTCGACGCGAGCGACATCGCGGCGTACGCCTTCGATCTCGCCCGGCACGAAGCCGACGACCCGGATGAGATGAACCTCGTGCAGCGGCTGGCGCAGCTCATGTCGCGCGCCTCGGTGCGGGCTTCGGAGATTGCCGCCGCCCCCCGAACCGACTAGACCTGCGCGCGCATCCAGCGCACGGTTTTCTCCAGCAACTCGCCCATCACTTCGCCGTCGTTGCGCCCGCTGCGCGCCGGCACGTGGAAGGAATGGTCCGCGTCGTCGAAGAGCTCGAGCGTTGCGCGCTTGCCCAGGCGCTTCACGAGCGGGCGCAGCAGGTGGAGCGAAGCGAAGTCGTCGCGCGCGCCCTGCAGGAAGAGCGTCGGCACTCTTACGTCGTCGAGGTGCGCGGCGCGTTCGTCCGAGGGCTTTCCCGGCGCGTGTAGCGGAAATCCGAGGAAGACGAGGCCCGCGACGTGCGGCAGCGGCTCCTCGGATTGCGCTTGCGAGGTCATTCGCCCGCCGAACGACTTGCCGCCCGCGAAAAGCGCAAGCCCGCCCGCGCGCCGCCACGCTTCGGCGACGGCCTCACGCACCCGCGCTTTCGCGACGGCGGGCGTATCCGGTCGCTTCGATCCGCGCTCCATGTACGGGAATTCGTAGCGCAGGGTCGCCACGCCGCGCTCGGCGAATCCCTTCGCCATCGCCGTCATGAAGGGATGCTTCATTCCCGCGCCGGCGCCGTGCGCGACGACATAGCACGCGAACGCATCCTTCGGCATTTCGAAGAGGACGTTCATTTCGTGCCGGCGAATTTCATGAGCTTTGCCGCGTACCCGGGCGCGGTGGGCTCGTGCATGAAATACACGAAAGCATCCCCCCACTTCGTGGCGGCAAGGCGCCTCGCCCATTGCTCCAGGTCCTGGTCCGAGTACTCCTCGAGGCGCAGGCGCACGTAGCCCCAGGGCGCGGTCTCGACCAGGGGCGGCGGCGCATTGTCCTCGCGCTCCGAAAAGCAAAGCGATGCGCCCGCCTTCTTCAGCGCGTCGTACACGTCGTCGGAGAACCAGCTCTCGTTGCGGAATTCGAATGCCGCGCGATGGTCGGCGGGCAGGAGGGCCAGGAATGCTTCGAGCCTTGGGGTGTCCTTCTTGAAATTGGGCGGCAGCTGGAAGAGCACCGGCCCGCGCTTGGCCCCGAGCGGCACGAGGTTGTCGTAGAGGTAGCCGATGCCGTCGGTCACGGATTCGGGCTTCAGCCTTCCGATGTGCGTGATGCGCCGCGAAGCCTTGATGGCGAAGTGGAACGCATCGGGGGTCACGCGCGCCCATTCCTCGACCACGTTCGCGCGCGGAAACCGGTAGAAGGTGTTGTTGATCTCCACCGTCGGAAGGCGTGCCGAATAGAACGGCAGCATCTCCTCGGGCTTCATCTTCGCGGGGTAGAAAGTTCCGCGCCACTCCTTGAAGGAGTAGCCGCTCGCGCCGGCCAGGATTCGCATGATTTATTGTAAGCGCGTGGCAAGACCGACCCCCCTCAGCGAATACACCGCCAAGCGCGCGTTCAACCTCACGCCCGAGCCGCAGGCGGCGATCGAGGATCGCGAGGGGCCGTTGCTCTTCGTGATCCAGCAGCATGCGGCAACCCGCCTGCACTACGACCTGCGCCTCGAATGCGACGGCGTCCTCAAGTCCTGGGCGGTGCCCAAGGGGCTTTCGCTCAACCCGCAGGACAAGCGCCTCGCGATGCAGACCGAGGACCATCCGTACGCCTACGCCTCGTTCGAGGGAATCATCCCGGCGAAGCAGTACGGTGCGGGCGAGGTCATCGTCTGGGATTGCGGCGTGTATTCGCCCGACGAGCCCGCGACCGCATTCGGCGACCGCTCCTGGGCCGAGGAGGAAGTGCGCAAGGGACTCGCCAAGGGAAAGCTCTCGTTCCAGTTGCGCGGCGAGAAGGTGAAGGGATCGTTCGCGCTCGTGAAGACGAAGGGCGAGGGGCAGTGGCTGGTCATCAAGCACAAGGACCGCTTCGTCACCACCGGCGACGTCACCGCGGAGAGCCGCTCGATCCTTTCCGGCGCCTCGGTCGAGGACCTCAAGAAGGTGCCCGCCCACCGGATTCCCGCGGCGCGGCTGGTGCCGGCGGGCGTTCAATCGCGCCGACTGGCTCTGGGAGCCGAAGCTCGACGGCTATCGCGCGCTCGCGATGATCGAAGCCGACGGAACCGTAACGCTTCGCTCCCGCAACGGGCTCGACCTTTCGCCGCAATTCCCGGGCCTCGCGAAGGAGCTCGCGAAGCAGGAGGGCGGCGGCATGATCGTGGACGGCGAGATCGTGGTGCTCGATGTGAACGGGCATCCGTCGTTCAACGCGCTGCAGAATCGCGCGCAGCTGAAGAGCGCGCAGGAAATCGCCGCCGCGGAGCAGGCCAACCCGGCGGTGTACTTCGCCTTCGACCTGCTGTACTTCGCGGGAGTAGACCTGCGCAAGTCCGCGTACGTGGACCGGCGCCGCTATCTCACGCAATGCGTCCTCCCCTCCGGGTTCGTGCAGGTCGTGCACACGTCCGAGGACGGCATCGCGCTCAACGAGGCGGCGATCGCGAGCGGGTTCGAGGGCGTGGTGGGCAAGCGCAAGGACAGCCGCTACGAATCGGGCAAGCGCTCGTCCTCGTGGCTCAAGGTGAAGCCCACGCAAACGCAGGACTTCGTGATCGGCGGCTATACCCAGGGCAAGGGCTCGCGCTCGACGATGGGGTCGATCCTCGTGGGCCATTGGGACCAGGGCAAGCTCCACTTCGCCTCGCACGTGGGCTCCGGTTTCGACGATCGCACGCTCGGCGACGTGAAGGCGCGCCTCGACAAGCTGCGCATCAAGTCCAACCCGTTCGCCGAGGAGCCCGAACGCAAGGCGCCGACGACCTGGGTCGAGCCGAAGCTCGTCGCCGAGGTGAGCTTCCACAGCTGGACCGAGGACGGGCACCTGCGCGCGCCGGTGTTCGTCAGGTTGCGCGATGACCTGAGCGTCAGGGACGTGAAGAAGAAGAAGAAGAGAATCGAAGCGGCTCCCGCGCCGGTCGATGACGTGGTCCAGCAGCTCGACGCCGCGAAGAAGGACTTCACGCTTCTGGTCGAAGGTCAGAAGATCAAGATCACGCACCTCGACCGCGTGTACTGGCCGGCGGATCCTTCACTGCAGCAACCGGCGCTCACGAAGCGCGACCTCTTGCGCTACTTCGCGCAGGTGGCCCCGTGCATCCTGCCGCACCTCGCCGACCGTCCGCTCACGATGATCCGCATGCCCTCGGGCATCCACGGCCAGCGCTTCTTCCAGAAGCATTGGGAGCAGGAGAAGCCCGATTTCGTCGAATCGATGACGGTGTTCTCGGGCAGCAAGGACGAGCAACACGACTACCTCCTGTGCAACAACCTGCCCACGCTGCTGTGGCTCGCGCAATCCGGAACGCTGGAATTCCACGTGTGGCACTCGCGCGCGAAGCCAGGTGCGGACTGCGCCTCGAAGAGCACGGACTACTCGAGCTCGCTGGAAGCCCTCGAGGACTCGGTCCTCAACTACCCGGACTGGGTGGTGTTCGACATCGATCCGTATATTTACTCCGGCCAGGAGAAGCCGGGGGACGAGCCCGAGCTCAACACCGTCGCGTTCGAGAAGGGAAAGGAGGTCGCATTCCACCTGCGCGAGCTGCTGCAGACGATGTCGCTGGATGCGATCGTGAAGACCTCGGGCAAGACGGGACTGCACATCTTCGTGCCGATCAAGCGCACGCTGGACTTCGATGCCGCGCGCCACATGTCGGAGCTGGTCGGGCGCCACCTGGTGAAGCAGCATCCGGCCGACATCACGGTGGAATGGAGCATCCCCAAGCGCACCGGCAAGATCTTCATGGACTACAACATGAACGTGCGCGGAAAGACGCTGAATGTCGCGTATTCCCCGCGAGGCGTGGCCGGGGCGCCGGTTTCGATGCCGCTCACCTGGGAGGAGCTTGCGGACGCACACCCGCTGGATTTCCGTCTGACCAACGCCGCGCAGCGCCTCGCGCGAACGGGCGATCGCTGGCGCGACGCCTACAACAAAAAACAAAGCGTCGAAAAAGCGCTGAAGGGCGTGGGCTAGCACCGGGTTCTGGCCGGGTGACTCGAAACGTCCTCAAGGACGATCCTCAAGTCCCTGAATAGACGGCGGAATCGTCCTCAGCTAGAATGGCCGGTTCCGGCGCTGAAGCGGAGGCACCCATGGCTGCACGATCGATCGCAACTCTCACGGTCTCGTTCGGGCTCGTTTCGATCCCGGTGCGCCTGTTCTCGGCCACCGAGGCGAGCAAGACCATCTCCTTCAACATGCTTCACAAGACGTGCGGCTCGCGCCTGAAGCAGCAGTACATCTGCGTGAAGGAAGAGGTGATCGTCCCGCGCGAGGACACGGTCAAGGGCTATGAATTCGCCAAGGACCAGTACGTGATCTTCGCGCCGGAGGAGCTGAAGGCGATGGAAGAGGCCGGCACGCACATGGCCGACATCGTGGAATTCGTCCCGCTCGAATCCGTCGATCCCGTCTACTTCGACAAGGCCTACTACCTCGCGCCCGACAAGGGCGGCGCGAAGCCCTATGCGCTGCTCGCCAGCGCGCTGCGCGAATCGAAGCGCTGCGCCATCGGCCGCTGGGCCGCGCGCGGCAAGCAATACATCGTGATGATCCGCGCGGTGGACGATGGCCTCGTGATGCAGCAGCTCATGTACTCGGGCGAAGTGCGATCGATGAAGGAGATCGACATCGAGCGCACCGAGGTGAGGCCCACGGAGCTGAAGCTCGCCAAGCAGCTCATCGATGCACAGTCGTCGGACAAGTTCGATCCCACGCAGTACAAGGACGACGTGTCGGCGCGAATCGAGGCGGCGATCTCGAAGAAGGTCGAGGGCCAGGAGATCACCATGAGCGACGCGCCGCAGACAACCGCCAAGGTGATCGACCTCATGGAGGCGCTGCGTGCGAGCCTCGATCGCAAGCCGCCGAAGAAGGGCGCGGCCCCGGTGAAGGCCGACGAAGGGCGCAAGCCCGCCAAGCGCGCGGCCGCCGCCGCGCAACCGACGCCCGTGGCCAGGAAGAAGGTAAAGTCGGCCTAGCCATCACCGGGCAGCAGCGCGATGCACCCCTACGGCGTCAACGACGTCGAGCGACTCCTTCATCTTTCGAAAAGCACGCTGCGCGCGCTCGTGAACGCGGGCTTCGTTTCGCCGGCGCGCGGCGCGCGCAACACATGGCGCTTCACATTCCAGGACCTCATCGTGCTTCGCACCGCGCAGGCGCTGGTCGAGGCGAACGTGCCGCAGCGGCGCATCACGCGATCGTTGAAGCGGTTGCGCGGCCACCTTCCCGAATCGATGCCGCTTTCCGGGCTCTCCATCGGCGCCGTCGGTGAGCGCGTCGTCGTGAAGGAGGGCGCGGCGCACTGGCAGGCGGACTCGGGCCAATCCGGCCGCCGGCTCGCTCAACGTCGTGGACCAGCCCACGCCCGCACAGATTGGCGAGGACGACCTGCCCACGCCGTTCGAGAAGACGGTGTTCCTCGAGCAGATCGACGAGGCCGCGGCCAGCCGCGCCTACGAGGCGATCATCGCCGAGGATCCCTCGCACCTCGACGCGCGCGTGAATCTCGGACGCTTGTTGCACGAGGCGGGGCGCTACGAGAAAGCCGAGCGGGTCTACCGTGATGCGCTGGACGCCTGCGGCGACGACGCGATCCTCTACTTCAACCTCGCCGTGCTGCTGGAGGAGCGCTCGCGCGTGCGCGAGGCGATGCAGGCCTACGAAGCGGCGCTACGCGTCGACCCGGAGATGGCCGACGCGCACTACAACCTGTCGCTCATCTTCAGGAAGATCGGTCGCGCGAAGGATGCCCTTCGGCATATGGGCGAGTACCGTCGGCTGAATGGCTGACCGGGGTCGACCGCAGCCGCCCATGTTCATCGACATCGGACAGGCTCACCTTCACGCCCGACTCGATGATCGCCATGCCGAGCCCATTGCGGATCGCGTCCATCGTGAAGAGCTCCTCGGACGCGGCGAGCTGGTTCTGGTCCGGGTCCCAGTAGCGGTACTTGTAGACCCAGGTTTCCATCATCGCGCCTACAGGCTGCCCCAGCGCGTGGTGTCGTGTTCCTCCTCACTCCCGACGTGCGTCGCGATCACCGTGACGGCGAACGCGCCGAGCGCGAAGCAGCCCACGAGCATCGTCGCGATGCCGATGGACTCGGAGATGAAGAGATACAGCAGCCCCAGGCCCGCCACGATCGGCAGGCCGATCACGAACATCGGCAACAGCGAACGCCACATTCGGCACTCCCCCCACGTTTTGCGCCGCACTGTGCTCTACCGTACTGAAGTCCTGTCTATCAGAATCGTCCTACATCCATGAGGTGGAACCACTTCCTCCTCGCCCTCGCTGTGATGGCGATCTGGGGCACGAACTTCGTCGTGATCCAGTGGGGGCTCGGCGAATTCCCGCCGCTCGCATTCGCGAGCCTCAGGTTCTTCTTCTCGGCGGTCCCCGCGCTCCTGTTCATTCGCAGGCCCGCCACACCCTGGCGCTTCCTCGCGGCGTATGGGGTGCTGCTGGGAGCCGGGCAGTTCGGCCTGCTTTTCCTCGCGATGAACGGCCACATCACGCCGGGCCTCGCCTCGCTCATCATCCAGATGCAGGTCATCTTCACGATCGCGCTGTCGGTGCTCCTGTTCCATGAGCGCGTACCGGCAACCGCGATCGTCGGCACGGCCGTCGCCGTCGCGGGGCTTGCCACGGTGGGCGCGCACCTGGATGCCACAGTGACGCCGCTCGGCCTCGCACTCATCCTGTGCGCCGCGTTCTGCTGGGGATGCGCCAACGTGTGCGTGAAGATGGCCGCGCGCCACGGGCCGCCGTTCAACATGCTCGCGTTCATCGTGTGGTCGAGCGTGTTCGCGGTGCCGCCGCTCGTGCTGCTCTCGCTCGCGTTCGAGGGACCCACCGCGATCGAGGTCGCGATTCGCAGCGCGAGTGCCGGCGGCTGGCTCGCGGTGGCGTGGCAGGCGGCCGGCAACACGCTCTTCTGCTTCGCCGCGTGGAGCTGGCTGCTCGCGAAGTACGACGCCGCGACCGCCACGCCTTTTGCGCTGCTCGTTCCCGTGTTCGGCATGGGCGCGTCGGCGGCGATCCTGGGCGAGCCGATGCCGCCGTGGAAACTCACCGCGGGCGCGATGGTGCTGGGCGGGATCGCGATCATCTCGCTCGCGCCGCTGCTGCGGCGCCCACGCCGATAGCTCGCTAATATCGGACCGGTGGAAGCCTTCGGAATCTACGACTACATCATCGTCGGCGCCGGCAGCGCCGGGTGCGTTCTCGCCAATCGCCTCACGAAGGACGGTCGGCACAAGGTGCTGCTGGTGGAGGCGGGCGGCAAGGACGACTGGTTCTGGATCGACATCCCGGTCGGTTACCTTTATACGATCGGCAACCCGCGCACCGACTGGTGCTTCCGCACGGAGCCCGATGAGGGACTGAACGGCCGCTCGCTCGGCTACGCGCGCGGGAAGGTGCTCGGCGGTTGCTCCTCGATCAACGCGATGGTGTACATGCGCGGCCAGAAGGTCGACTACGACTATTGGGCCTCGCTCGGCAATCGGGGCTGGTCGTGGGCGGACGTGCTCCCGTATTTCAAGCGCGCGGAGAAGCACTTCGGCGGCGCCAGCGAGCACCACGGCTGCGACGGCGAGCTCTGCGTCGAGGAGCCGCGCGTGCGCTGGGAGATCCTCGACGCGTGGCGCGAGGCGGCCGAGGAAACCGGCATCCCGAAAGTCGAGGAGTTCAACCGCGGCGACAATTTCGGCAACGCCTACTTCCACATGAACCAGCGCGCGGGGCGCCGGTGGAGCGCGACCAAGGCGTTCCTGCGCCCGGCGCTCGATCGCGCCAACCTCACGCTCATCACGAAAGCGCACGTGCGCAAGGTGCTCCTCGAAGGAAAGCGCGCGACCGGCATCGACATGGTGGTCGACGGCAAGGGCGAGGGTGCGGCGAGAGCGACGAAGGCGGTGATCCTCGCCGCGGGCTCCATCGGATCGCCGCAATTGCTCCAGCTCTCGGGCATCGGACCCGCCGCCTTGCTGCGGCAGCTCGGGATTCCCGTCGTGCTGGACGCACCCGGCGTCGGCGCGAACCTCCACGACCACCTGCAGATCCGCATGGTGTGGAAGGTGGACGGGCCCACGCTGAACGAGCGCGCCAACCGCTGGGCCGGAAAGGCGGCCATGGCGCTCGAATACTTCCTCTTCCACACCGGGCCGCTCACCATGCCGCCGTCCCAGCTCGGGGCGTTCGCGAAGAGCGATGCGACGCAGGCCTCGCCCAACATCGAATGGCACGTGCAGCCGCTCTCGCTCGAGAAGTTCGGCGACCCGCTGCATCCCTTCCCCGCGATCACGCCTTCGGTGTGCAACCTGAGGCCCACCTCCCGGGGCCAGGTGCGGATCAAGTCGGCGGACCCGATGGCCGCACCCGAGATCCGGCTGAATTACCTCTCGACCCTCGACGACCAGCGCGTCGCCGCGGACTCCATGCGCTTCACGCGCCGGATCATGGCCGCGCCGGCGCTCGCGAAATATTCACCCGAGGAATGGCGTCCCGGGCCTGCGGTGGGCGACGACGCGGCGCTCGTGAAGGCGGCGGGCGACCTGGGAACGACGATCTTCCACCCGGTGGGAACGTGCCGCATGGGCCCGGGCGACGGCGCCGTCGTCGATGATCGCCTGCGTGTCCACGGCATCGAGGGACTGCGCGTTATCGATGCGTCGATCATGCCTCGCATCACTTCCGGCAACACCAACGCTCCCACCTATATGATTGCGGAAAGAGGCGCCGAATTCGTCCTGGAAGGATCATGAGATTCCGTCCTGCCGCCTGGGTGGTGGTCTTCTTCGCGCTCGTCGCCGGCGCCTGGTTCTCGCTGCGTCCGCCGGAAATGCCGGCGGGGCAGGAAGGACCGGCGATGACGTCCGGCGGCCCCGAGGCGCGGGCGGCCGCCGCACCCATCGCGTACAAGCTCGCAACCTCGGCCGTCCTTTCGATCGATCCGCGCGGCGCAGGCGCGCGCGGTCCCGTCGTCCCCGTGCGCGCCGGCCTCTGGACCGAGTACCTCAAGTCGAAGGGCTACAAGGCGATCTACGACCGCCTCAAGGATAGCGCCGAAGGCGAGACGGGCGAGGGCCGATACGTCCTCTACGACATCATGCGCAAGTGCGCCACCATCACCGAGCGCACCACGCGCCAGCCCATCGTGCGCAGCACCGAGCAGCGCCGCGACCAGTTCCTGTCGGCGCTGCCGGACAACGACCCGCAGCGCGACAAGCGCATTGCCGCGTTCGACAACGTGGCCACCAACCGCTGCGCCGGGCTGGAAGGCCTCACCATCACGCAATCCGCGTTGAACAACCTGCTCGCACAGGCCGCCGCGGCCGGGGATCCCAAGGCCCAGGCCCTCTCGCTCGAGCAATCGCTGTGGGCCTTGCGCCGCGCCGACGGAGCCTGGAGGAGCGACGTGGCGCCGAACGACCAGCAGGTGGCGCAGCTTCGCACGGCTGTCATGTCTCGCGACCCGGAGGCGATGTTGATCGCAGGGCGCGTGCTCTCGACCTCGTGGCACGACTTCTCGCTTCGCATCGGCGACGACCAGGTGGTCGAGCAGCGCTCGTTCATGCAGGCGTGGGCGCTGCTTGCATGCGACTACGGTTACCCGTGCGGCGACGACAACCAGCGCGTGCTCTCGGCGTGCGCGTACCAGGCGCACTGCAACGCGCAGAGCCTGCCCGACTACATCTACTACTACGGCGCGTCGCCGTACGACTCGCAGCTCCTCTCGCAGTACCGGGAGACGTTGCGCACCGCCATCGAGACCAACAACTGGTCGATGCTGAACGTCGTTCGCGGCCCCGTGCCCGCGCAGGTGCGCGCCACCAACAACCCGCCCGGCCCCGGGCGCTAGTCCCGTGATGGAATGAACGGCGGGCGGCGCTGTTCGCGCTGTAGAATGCCCGCCATGATTCGCCGCCGCATCTTCGCCCTCGTCGCCGCGTTCGCCGTCGCGTTCGCGTCGCTCTGGCCGCTGGTCTCCGCGGCGCGGTCGCGTGGGCCGGATGTCCCGGTTTTCATCTGCACGCAGTCGGGCGGCGTGCAGCATCCCGGCGCGCCCGCCGATGCCGGCGACGATTTCCATTGCCCGCTTTGCATCGCCGCCGCCGATTTCGTCGTGCCGGTCGTCGCGGCGGCGCATCCGCAACCCGCATCGCACGCGGTCGCCGTCGTCGATGCGCGAATCGCAAGTCCCGACCACCTGTTCTCCCCGCGGCCGCCTCCCAGCCGCGCCCCGCCCGTCCTTTCCTGACGCATCGCATCCGACGCGCGCCGCGTACAACGGCGCGTGCCCGTTGTTTTTTGCCGGGAAGGGAATCATGAAGAAAAGAGTCATTGCCGCCACGGCCGCGCTTGCCGCGGCCTTCGGGCAGGGCGCCGCCGCGAGCTGCGGCTCGGCCTTCTGCCTCATCAACACCGATTGGTCGTCGCAGGGCTACTGGCTCGAGCCGGGCGTGCTGTTCGACCTCAAGTTCGAATACGTGGACCTGGACCAGCCGCGCACGGGCACCGATCGCATCGGGGTGGGGCAGATCCCGCGCCATCACGACGAGGTCGAGACCATCAACCGCAACTGGGTCGCGAACGTGGACTGGACGCCAGCGCCGGGTTGGGGCGTGTCCTTCGTCCTGCCGTACGTCGATCGATACCACACCCACATCCACAACCACCAGGGCGAGCAGGAAGTCGAGACGTGGAAGTTCCACGACCTGGGCGACATGCGCGTGGTGGCGCGCCACGAGCTCTTCGCGTCGCGGGAAGCGGTCGAGCACCAATCGTCTCTGGGCGCGACTCTCGGCGTGAAGCTTCCGACCGGAAAGTACGACGTCGTGAACGACGACGGCGAAGCCGCCGAGCGCACGCTGCAGCCCGGCACCGGCACGACGGACCTTCTGCTCGGGCTGTACTGGAGCGCCGCGGCGCCACTCGCGAACACCTCTTGGTTCGCTCGCGTGCAGGGCGTGCTGCCGATGACCGAGCGCTCCGGCTTCAAGCCGGGCAAGGCGGTCTACGTGGATGGCGGCGGCCGCTATGGGCTGGCGAACAATGTGGGCCTCATGCTGCAGCTCAACTACGTGTGGAAAGGCCGCGATAGCGGCGACGAGGCGGAGCCCGAGGACGGCGGCCAGCAGCAGCTTTGGCTCTCCCCCGGCATCTCGTGGAACGTGGCGAAGAACGCCCAGCTCTACGCTTTCGCTCAGTTCCCGCTGTACCAGAAGGTGAACGGCGTGCAGCTCACCGCCGATTGGTCGGCGCTCGCGGGAGTCAGCTGGCGGTTCTAACAAGAAAACGGGGCGGGAATGAGATAATTCCGCCCCGATGGAGATCGCACTCCTTTTCTTCCTGATCCTGGTGAACGGCGCGTTCGCGATGTCGGAGATCGCGCTCGTGGCTTCACGCAAGGGCCGGCTGCAGAAGCTCGCCGACGAAGGCGACCACGGCGCGGCGCGCGCGCTGGAGCTCAACCAGGAGCCGACCCGCTTCCTGTCCACGGTGCAGATCGGCATCACGTCGATCGCGATCCTGAACGGCATCGTGGGCGAGGCGGCATTCGCCGAGCCGGTGGCGAAGTGGCTCGAGGCGCAGGGCGTGAAGCCGCGGTACACGGGATGGATGTCGATCGGGCTCGTCGTCCTCACCATCACCTATTTCTCGATCGTGCTGGGCGAGCTCGTGCCCAAGCGCATCGGGCAGATGAACCCGGAAGCGATCGCGCGCGTGGTGGCCACGCCGCTCAGGTGGCTGTCGATCCTCGCCAAACCCTTCGTGAAGCTCCTGTCGGGCTCGACGCACCTCATCATCCGGCTGCTCGGGGTGACGGAGCGCGAGGACGCGAACCAGGTGGAGGAGGACATTCACGCGCTCCTCGTGGAAGGCTCGGAGAGCGGCGCGATCGAGGACACCGAGCACGAGATGGTGCGCAATGTCTTCCGCCTCGACGACCGGCAGCTGGGCTCGCTCATGGTGCCGCGCGCGCACATCGTGCTCCTCGATGCGAACCTCTCGTGGAAGGAGAACGCGAAGCGCATCGAGGAGAGCGACCACTCGCGCTATCCCGTCGTGCGGCGCGATCTGCACGACATCCTGGGCATCGTCACCGCGCGCCACCTCCTCGTGGATACGCTGAAGGGCAGGACGCCGGACCTCACGAAGAACCTGCAGACGCCGGTCTTCGTCCCCGAGAGCCTCACGGGCATGGGGCTCCTGGACAACTTCCGCGCGTCGGGCACGCACCTGGGCTTCGTCGTGGACGAATACGGCGAAGTGCTGGGCATGGTCACGCTCACGGATCTCCTCGAGGCGATCACCGGTGAATTCAAGCCGCGCAGCGCCGAGGACGCGTGGGCCGTGCAGCGCGGCGACGGCTCGTGGCTGCTCGACGGCCTGATCCCGATTCCGGAGCTGAAGGATCGCCTCGCGCTCAAGACCGTGCCCGAGGAAGGCACCGAGAAATACCACACGCTCTCGGGAATGATGATGCTGCTCCTCGGGCGCATGGCGAACACCGCGGACAAGGTCGATTGGGAAGACTGGTGCCTCGAGATCGTCGACATGGACGGCCGGCGCATTGACAAGGTCCTCGCCTCCGCCAAGCCCGGGCCCCAGGCAGGGGCTACAATGCCAGTCAAATGATTCGAGCACGCCGGATCCTCTTTGCGTTCCTGATGTCCTTCGCGGTCGTCGTCGGCCAGCAGGCCGTGGCGATGCACGACCTCGCGCATGCCACCGGGCACAAGCAGGAATCGACGCCCGGCAAGACCACGTGCGACAAATGCTTCGCTTGCGCGCAGCTGTCGAGCGCGGTCGGCGCTTCCATTCCCGCGGTGGCGTTGCCCGATCCGGCGCCCGTCGCCCGGGAACAGCATTCCGACGCGGCCGTCTGCGCGGCGCCGCGCCTCGCGTTCCGCTCGCGCGCTCCCCCGAAGCTCTCCTGATTCACACGGTGGTCCACCGCGCTCGCGCGCGGTGCGTTCTCATTCGAATCCAGGAGCATCACCATGTCGAAGCTTGTGTGCGGGGCGTGCGCGTTGTCGCTGGCCATGCTGGCCCCGGTGGCCAGGGCAGCGAGCGATGCGGATCTCACGGAAATCAGGAAGCAGATCCAGTCGCTGAAGGATGATTACGAGGCGCGCATCCGCGCGCTGGAAGACAAGCTGAAGGATGCGCAGGCGAAGGCGGCAGCGCCCGCGCCCGCAGCCGCACCCGCGCCGGAACCGGCGCCGCTGCCGTCGGGTGGAAGCGCGAACACGGGACTTGCCGCCTTCAATCCCGCGATGTCGCTGGTGCTGCAGGGGCGATACGCGAACCTCTCGCAGGACCCGAACACTTTCGCCATCGCCGGCTTCGCGCCCGGCGGCGACATCGGGCCGGGCCGGCGCGGCTTCAGCCTGGGCGAGACCGAGCTCACGGCGTCGGCGAGCGTGGACCACCTTTTCGCGGCGCAGGCCACGATGTCCATCACGCCGGAGAACAAGATCTCGGTCGAGGAGGCGTATGCGATCTTCACCGGCGCGCCGTACGGGTTCGCGCCGAAGTTCGGCCGTTTCTTCTCCGGCATCGGCTATCAGAACGAGCAGCACCAGCACGCGTGGGACTTCGTCGATGCGCCGCTCGTGTACCAGGCCTTCCTCGGCGGCCAGTACGGCAACGACGGCCTGCAGGTGAAGTGGGTCGCGCCGATCGAGCCGTTCCTCGAGCTGGGAGCCGAAGTGGGCAACGGCGACAACTTTCCCGGCTCGCCGCGCAACAAGAACGGCGTCGGATCCGGGGCGCTCTATGCGCATGCCGGCGGCGACGTGGGCGACAGCCACAGTTGGCGCGCGGGCGTATCGTGGCTGCGAACGAAAAGCGACGAGCGCAGCGCGAAGGACGACACCGGCATCGTGGACTTCGTGTGGAAGTGGGCGCCCAACGGCAATGCGCGGCAGACGAGCTTCAAGGTGCAGGGCGAATATTTCCGTCGCAAGGAGAAGGGCGAGACCGCGATGGATTCTCCGGTCGTGGTCGATCCCGGTTCCTATTCGCTCACGCAGAACGGCTGGTACCTGCAGGCGGTCTATCAACCGATCCCGTTGTGGCGCGTGGGCGTGCGCTACGACAGCCTCGATCCCGGCGCGGCCGACCCGTTCAACCCCCGCAAGTGGACCGCGATGGTGGACTGGAGCCCGTCGGAGTTCAGCCGGGTGCGCCTGCAGTTCGCGCGCAGCCAGACGGTGGCCGACGTCACGGACAACCAGATCTTCGTGCAGTACATCCTGAGTTTGGGCGCGCACGGCGCGCACAAGTATTGAGGAGCGCGCCATGAAAACCTTTCTTCGTTACGTCATCCCCATGCTGCTCGCCGCAGCATGGCATCCCGCGCACGCCGACCTCAGCATCTTCGCGACGGTTCCAGAATGGGCGGCGCTCGCGCAGGAGCTGGGCGGCGACAAGGTGAAGGTGTATTCGGCCACCAACGCCTTGCAGGATCCGCACCATGTGGAGGCGCGTCCCAGCCTCATCGCGCGCGCACGCAGCGCCGACCTCGTGGTCGCCACCGGCGCGGAGCTCGAAGTCGGCTGGCTTCCGCTCGTGATCCAGCAGGCGGGCAATCCCAAGGTGCGGCCGGGACAGCCGGGCTACTTCGAGGCGGCGTCGTATGTCGCGTTGCTCGGCAAGCCGACGCGTCTCGATCGTGCGGAAGGCGACGTGCACCCGGGCGGCGATCCGCACATCCAGACCGATCCGCGCAACATCGGCCGCGTCGCGGGCGAGCTCGCCGCGCGCATGGCGCAGCTCGATCCGCCGAATGCCTCCACGTACCAGTCGCGCTACACGCAATTCTCGGCGCGATGGACGGCGTCGATCGCCAACTGGGAGAAACAGGCCGCGCCGCTGAAAGGCGCATCGATCGTGGTGCAGCACAAGGCGTTCACCTATCTCGAGGCATGGCTCGGCCTGAAGGAGGTCGCCGCGCTCGAGCCGCGGCCGGGCGTCGAGCCCACGACCGGGCATCTGTCGAGCGTGCTGGAAACGCTCAGGACGGCTCCCGCGAAGATGGTGGTCCGCGCGGCCTACCAGAGCCCGCGCGCATCGGAGTGGATCGCCGAGCGCGCGAAGGTGAACGCCGTGGCATTGCCCTTTACCGTCGGAGGCACCGATGGCGCAAAGGACCTCTTCGGCCTCTTCGACGACACCATCGCGCGCCTGCTGAAGGGCAATGCATGAATTGGTCTTCGCTCGACTGGTCGATCCTCGGCCCCGCGCTCATCGCCGGCCTGCTGGTCACGGCGACGCACGTGCCCCTGGGCATCCAGGTCCTCGCGCGCGGCATCGTCTTCATCGACCTCGCCATCGCGCAGATCGCGGGCCTGGGTGTCGTGCTCGCCGACCGCATGGGCTTCGAGGCCGAGGGCATCGCGGTGCAGATCGCCGCACTTGTCGCCGCGCTCGCGGGCTCGCTCCTGCTCACATGGACCGAGAAGGTCTGGCCCGACGTGCAGGAGGCGGTGATCGGCGTGGTGTTCGTGCTGGGCGCGACCGGAAGCCTCATCGTGCTCGCGAGCAACCCGCACGGCGCGGAGCACCTGCAGAACCTGCTCGTGGGCCAGGTCCTCTGGGTGCAGACGAAATGGCTGCTTTGGGCCGCGGCCGTCTACGCCGGCGTCCTCGCGGTGTGGTTCACCGCGCGCGAGCGCATCGGGCGTGTCGGCTTCTACGTCCTCTTCGCGCTCGCGGTGACCGTGTCGGTGCAGCTCGTGGGCCTCTACCTGGTGTTCGCCACACTCATCGTGGCGCCACTGGCCACGCGGCGCATGATGCGCAATCGCCTCGCCACCGCGTGGGCGATCGGGGCGCTCGGCTACGCGACGGGTCTCGTCGTCTCGACGCTCACGGACCTGCCGAGCGGGCCCGTGATCGTATGGGCCCTGGTGGCTCTTGCACTGGTCGCGCAGGCGACCGTAGGGAGGGTGCGCGCATGAATCGATCCGTTCTCGTTGTCTCGGCAATTCTGCTCGCAGGCTGCGTGGAGGCTCCCGTATACGAGGGCCGGTTCGCCTACGATGACGGCTGGAGCATCGGCAAGGTGGCGGAGGTCGGCACGGCGCGCGGTGGCTTCGGGCGAAGCTCCAAGGATTGCCGGCTGAGCGCCATCGCGCAGGGAAAGTCGGACAGGACTTTCGCCCATGTCGCTTACCAGCGCGGCAAGCACTATCGCACCATCATCGCGACCGTGCCCGAAGGGCTGCGGATCGCGCCGGGCGACGAGGTGTATGTCAATTTCCAGGACTGCGACGCGGAGATCGCATCGCGCCACGCGGCGCGCACCCACTAGCCGCAGCTGTCGGTCGTTCGCCGTGTGAAGGTGACGCCGCGGAAGGGGGAGAAGGCATTGCGCGCCACGACCGGCTTCATGCGCTCGTCCTCGAAGTTCATCACGAGGTCGCCGTCCACGCTCTGCACCTGCGCCCCGCGGATGCGCGCGTCGAACGAATGGCGCAACGTCGCGCGCGTGAGCGTGGCGCGCATCTGGCCGTATTTCTGGTCCACCTGGAGCGTGGCCGGTTTCGCCTTCGAGCCGCCGCACCACGCGCCGTGCAGGCGCGCGGGAACGAACCACAGGTGGATCGTGCTCGATTTCTCGCGGCCGATCTTCTTGTCGGGAGCGTCGACGGTGACCGAGCGCTCGGGCGGCCAGTCGCCCATGTCCCAGTCGTGCGAGACGATGCGCGTTCCCGCCTTGAGCGCGAGCAGCTTCGGGCGCAGCTCCAGGTTCACATCCGGCAGGAGGTAGAGCGTGATCACGGTGGCCTTCGAAAGGTCGGTCTTGAAGAGGTCCTCGTCGCGGAATTCCACGCGCGACTCGATGCCGGCGGCGGTCGCGTTCTCGCGGCTCTTCTTCACCAGGTCAGGCACGATCTCCACGCCCAGGCCGCGCGCCCCGAACTGTTTGGCCGCCGCGATCACGATGCGCCCGTCGCCGGAGCCCAAATCGATCACGTAGTCCTGCGCATTCACGCGTGCGATCTGCAGCATGGTCACCGTCACGTTGTCGGGGGTAGTGACGAATGGCACGTCCTCGCCCGCGGCGCGCCCCGTGGACGCGGCCAGCCCGAGGACGGCGATGATGCGAACGATGCTGGCCATGGTGGCCACATGATAAGGGACGAATCTTCGTCCCCGCTGAAAGGAAACTGCAGGGTAGCGTCCGGCATCATTCCTCGAATGAGGGAGGTATCGCCGTGCGACGGAATCTAATTGCGCTCATTCTCGCTACCGCGATCACCGGCGCGGCGCTCGCGCAGCCGGCGCCGGACAAGCTTCGCATCCTCGGTCCCGCCGAGCCCGAGGCGGGCTTTTCGGTGACGGCGCGCGCCGTGCAGGAGGGCCTGGCCGCGAGCGGCGCCGCAAGCGGCGTCGAGGTCCACTATGCCCCCGGCAAGGGCGGCCTCGTGGGCCTCACGAAGTTCGTGAAGGAATCCCGCGGTGACGGGACGCAATTGATGATCACCGGCTACACGACCCTCAATTCGGTGTTGTCGAACAAATCGCCCGTCACCCTCGACGATGTGACGCCTATCGCGCGGCTCACCGCCGACGTCCCGTTCGCCGTGCTGGTCGCCGGCGACTCCCCGATCCGGACCGCGCGCGATCTCGCGGCGGCGCTGAAGGCGGACCCTTCCAGCGTGGCCTGGCTTGCGGGATCCGTCGGCGGCGCGGGTCACACCGCGGTCGTGATGTTCGCACTCCTGAGCGGAGTCGATCCCGCGCGTCTCAACTTCTCCGTATTCCTCGGCGGCAGCGCGGTCGACGCGCTCCTCCAGGGCAAGGGCACGGTGGCGTTCGGCTCGTCCTACGATTTGTACGAAAAGGAGGTCAAGTCGGGACGGCTGCGAATCCTCGGCATTACCGCGTCGAAGCGCAGCCCGAAGATCGATGCGCCGACGCTCACCGAGGAGGGTATCCCGTTGGTGTTCGAAAACTGGCGCGGGATCGTGGCGGCCCCGGGGATCGCGCCGGCGCAACGAAAGACGCTGGCCGAAGCGATCGAGCGCATGGCCCGGTCGCCCGAGTGGAAGAAGATCCTCGAGGAGAAGAAGTGGGAGGACGCATACCTCGGGGGCGCGGCCTTCGATGCGTTCCTCAAGTCCGAGCAGGAGAAGGCCGCACGCGTTTACCGCGCGACGGGAGGCTAGCGACCGGGCTTCACCGCGTAAAATGACGGGATGACCGTCATCACCGACAAGAAGGCCTTCGAGAAGGCCATCCCGATCCTCGCCACCGATACCGCGCGCCTTCCCAGGCTCCTCGAATCGCTCACGCCCGTCGAGCGTCGCTGGGCGCAGACCGCGGGCTTCGACGGCTCGGCCAACACCTTCGCCCTCATCCCCGATGCGAAAGGCAACACCGCGCGCGTGCTGGCCGGCGTACGCGATAGCGACGACCCGTGGGCGCTTGCCGCGCTGCCGTTGAAGGTTCCGCGCGGGCGCTATGCGCTCGGCAAGGGACCCGTCACGATCGCGCCGGAGAAGGCGGCGTTCGCATGGGACCTGGGCGGCTACCAGTTCGCGCGCTACAAGAAGGCGAAGCGCAAGCCCGCCGACCTGCAGCTCGACGCCACGCCGCGCGTGAGGGAAGCCCTCGAGATGGCGCAGGCCGTGCGGCTCGTGCGCGACCTCGTGAACACGCCCGCCGAGGACATGGGACCGGAACAGCTCTCCGATGTGGCGCGCGAGCAGGCGGAGCTCTTCGGCGCGGAGTTCGACGAATGGGTGGGCGAGGAGCTTCTCGCGCAGAACTTCCCCGCGATCCACGCCGTGGGCCGCGCGGCGGCGCGTCCGCCGCGCCTGCTCGAGATCAACTGGGGCAACCCGCGCCATCCGCGCGTCGCGATCGTCGGCAAGGGCGTGTGCTTCGATTCGGGCGGGCTCGACATCAAGCCGGCCGAGGGAATGCGCCTCATGAAGAAGGACATGGGGGGCGCGGCGCACGCGCTCGCGCTCGCGCGGCTCGTCATGCAGCGCAAGCTCCCCATTCGCCTGCAATGCCTGGTGCCCACGGTCGAGAACGCGATCTCGGGCAACGCCTATCGTCCCGGCGACGTGGTGCGCACCCGCAAGGGGCTGAACGTCGAGATCGGCAACACCGATGCCGAAGGCCGCGTGATCCTCTGCGACGCGCTCGCTTACGCCGTGGAGCAGAAGCCGCGCACCCTCATCGACTTCGCGACGCTCACAGGCGCGGCGCGCGTGGCGCTCGGCCCCGAGCTGCCGGTGCTTTTCTGCAACGACGAGAAGCTCGCCGCGAAGATGCTGGCACGCTCCGTCGAGCTGGACGATCCCCTGTGGCGCTTGCCGCTGTGGCGCAACTACCGGCGTCTTTTCGACAGCGACATCGCGGACTTCAACAACTCCGGGCGCGGCGGCTTCGGCGGCGCGATCGTCGCGGCGCTCTTCCTCGACTACTTCGTGCCGCAGGACATCGCGTGGGCGCACTTCGACGTGTTCGCGTGGAATGACGTGAGCCGGCCGGGGCGCCCGCTGGGCGGCGAGGCGCAGGGCCTGCGCGCGATACTCGCGGCGCTCACGTAGTGAAGAAGGGTCTCATCGTCGCGGCGGTGATCGTGGCGATCGTCGCCGGGGCTGGCTTCT